>Ga0114985_100003_pt1 | contig 58302 bp, 31 predicted proteins | sample Shrwel1BS1Day9_FD_89592 | JGI IMG/M metagenome (GOLD analysis project Ga0114985, IMG submission 89592) | Subsurface microbial communities from deep shales in Ohio, USA - Utica-3 well 1 S-1-Day9 | ecosystem: Environmental > Aquatic > Deep subsurface > Shale gas/oil reservoir > Produced water/Flow...
TTCCTCAAATCCAGCGTGAAACTCCACGGGTTTCGAACCGAAATCATTCAGCAAGGTCTAAGCGCGTTGATTTTCGACAACCCGGGTACGGATGAATCGGTAACGTTAGACATCAAACCAGCCGGGGAAATGCAGCCAAGCGCAGAGCCACTGAATGCTTACGTGGTGAATCCGGATTGCTACGCAGCCCTGAGTGACCTGGTATACGACGTGGTGGAGGGCATAAACGGCTGGAAGTCCGTGTCTGACCCGGTTTATATGGATCATGAGGCTGGAAGAATTGGGGCATTATAAATCCTCTATTCTCCCATGGGGCAGTTTCACGAGGCAGACAGGAAGCTCGTGCCATAATGTTTGCTGAAAGTACCCGCAACCGAAAAGCTTTTTACTTGACTAACCCGCATGGTTATCTGGAAGAGCGATGATGACCAGTGGGAGTAGTCCACAATGGCTCAGGAAGATGAGCGGTTGCGACATGAATTTGACGAAAAAGCTGATTCAAGCAGGTAATCATGCAGCGCCCGTCCGGCTATAAGCGCCATCAAGTGCTAAACTGTCAAAAAACGTGTAAAGTTGTGCTTACCGCAACCAAAGATAGCCTGTTATGACACCTGTGATGAAAAATGCCCCCCTGGTGCACGTAGTCGCCGACATAAGCTTTACGCGCCTGCCTGAACCAGCCGCAGATGTGGTTGAGCGCCTGCACTCCGAGCTGCTCGATGCCGGGTTCCCGGAACGGATTGACGCCATTCGTCAAGCTGTAGAGGTAGTGGTTTCTACTCCCGAGTCTGAGCAGCAAACGGAGCAAAAAGTCACCCAAATAAAAAGGCTGGTGTTTCGCAACGCGGGTAAAACCAGGTTGGTGGAGTTTACTCAGAACTCAGTGGAAGGCACCGGCCGCTTGATTCTTAAAGTCACGGACTACCAGGGTAAAGAAGAATTTTTCGCTCTGTTGGAGCAATTACTGGGCATTTTCAAAAATTGCCTGCCTCAACTCGGTAAAACGGCCCTGAAAGGCCTTGCCCTCAATTACGTGGACCTGATCGTCCCAGCGGGTGGTCAAACTATGGGCCAGCTAGTCACCCGGGAAATATGTCCGCCGCAATTAGCCGCCGTGCAAGACCAGAAATTTTTGTTTGGTAGCAGCTTCCGTTTGGTGGAAACCGCACCTGACCAAAGATTACGGGTGGCGTTTGAGGAAGTTCCGGTTAATAACCGAGGTCTGACAAAGGTACTGCCAGACCACCTGGCCGAGCACGACAAGCGCTGTGGGTTGAGCATTCAAGCAAAAGAGCATTGGTGGAACATATCCACTGAAACCTACGGCATTCTCGATACTCAGCACATGTGCCAGCTGCAGCAAAGCCCGCAGCTGAAAGAGTTTGATATTCTCGATAAATTTCGGGCGCTTCAGGCAACCTGCAGCAGCGTATTCCGCGAAGTTACCACTGAAGCTGCCATAGCCAGTTGGGCCTAAAAGGAGCCACCCATGCTTGCCGCTGACATGCCTGCACAAGCAATGTTGTTGAGTACGTACCATTTTCCGGCTCAGCAAGTAGTTGCCGGAGCGCCTCCACTCAGTACCTTGGCCACCGACCAGCCCAACTGGCCAGAGTCGGAGCGCCCAGGAACAGACTGGCAGAGTGTGCGGGTGGTGTCTGACGCCGCCAATAATGCCGTTTCCACTGTGCATGTGTTTACCCAGCGACCGGTTGCCGCAGAAACGCAGAACGGCAGTGCGAGCATCACCGCCGCTAGTATGATTGCCAGTGCACAAACCGTGACTGGCCTCAGCCTGAAAGATCTGGCAGCTGTGTATGGTGTTTCCCGTCAAACGCTCTACAACTACAAGAAACAGAAAGACCAACCGAGCGATGCAAATTGGCAACGCCTGCAGCGAGTTGATAAAGCTATTGGCGAGCTGAAGCCTATTTTCCCGGCCAGTCCTGGTGCTTTGGCAAAGCGTGTTGCGAACGAACAAGGCGACACATTGCTGTTGTTGTTGCAACAGAAAAAGCCAAACCTTGAGCAACTCAAAGCATTAGCTCACCAGCTGGCTGACCAAATGAACAGCACCACACCAGCAAAGCGCCATCAAAGCACTTTGGATGAACTGACACGGCACTGCTGATGACTACGGATTCAACAGGGAAGCAGTTGCTCGTTAAGTGGGGCGTTCGTCAGGGAAGTTACATTGCAGCCCCGGAATATCCGCAAGGCTGGTGTCAGTTTCGCCCCAGCCCCGAAATGCGAGATAAAAGCTTTAAAAAAGATTACGTGCTACTGGTGCAAAGCCAGGACTGCGACATCGCAGCGAAAGAGGAGCTGGAGCCAGAAATAGAATTGCTCCCTCTGGCGCCCATCAAACCAAAAAAACTCTTCCCGGGTAACCAGTACGCCAAAAGCTCTCGCACGCTACAAATAAACATTGATGGCCAGAACTATGAGGGTAAGGTGCGAGCTACGGTCACTGTGCCAAAGCAGGAACTACTGGAATGGTTAGAGGCGAATACGGAAACCGCCAATATTGCGCAGCTAACCTCTGAAAACCTGCGCATTTTGACCGCATGGAAGGCAAACCGTTACCAACGCGCCGCGCTACCAGACCGTTTTAACCAGGCTTTCATCCCTCTGTTTGAAAAATACGCCGATGAGTTGGGTGCTCATTCCACAGAAAGCGGTAACAGCTGCGTAAGAGGCTTGTACCTGCACCTGGATACGTTTGAGGAAGGCGCAGCCAACTACGAATTTGCACTGCTTGCGTTGCTGAAACACGATACACCAGACCCACAGAGGCTCGCCATCGAAGAACAGGTAGAAGACCTGATTCAGGAGATGGAAGAGAACGAAGGCTTTACGTTGGCAGAGCACCCAAACCTGCCTGGCAACGCCGAAAGAGAAAGTGCCGTCACTGTCGCGCAGCTGACTCAGTATATGAAAATCAACCTGGATTACCTGTCTCTACGAGAAGGGGATGAGGATTTGGGGCCGGATGTTGGGTAACCTTTGGAGCATTAATGCCCTTTTTTGAGAGCCTGACAAAGCTCAAAGAGCATCTCGGCATCAAGCCCATTAACACAGGCCAGCAATTTAACTTCCGCGGGATTGTGTTCGATGATGTCGAAGCCCTGCACGCCAGGACGAGTATAAACGGCGATTGCGTTAACCTCGTGAGCGGTGTTGAGTTTGCCTTCACAGAGTACCGTGGCCAGACTCAGGAGTATGAATCCTGCCTGTCTACTCTGGATAGTATTCAGCACGACCATGAACTCTTTGCAGCCTTGTGTAGTTCAACCTACTTTAAGCAGGCATTGGAAGCCCACCCGGTCATAACCCAGATAAGAAGTAAGGGGCTTAATCTGGGTGAAAATGGTGAATCTTTACCAATTTGTGTTGATCTGGATGGCATTGCGCAGCATTACGGGCTCCCGACCCAATACCTGGATATCACCAGTAACTTCTCAGTAGCCAGCTTTTTCGCCACCCAGCGTTGGGACAATAAAGCTAAAAAATTCGAACCCATGCGGATGACTCCAAAGCCGGGTGTTATTTATCAGCTCCAACCGGCTTTTCTTATAGCTCAGGATAGTGATAACGGCATCCCGTATACGCCTATTGGCTGGCAACCTTTCCCAAGACCTGAGCAGCAACGAGCCAACGCAATCCGCCTGCCAGCAGGCGAGGACTTTGTTGAATAACTGCCTGTAGCAAGTCATTACTTCAACCATAGCAGCAATCAGTCCAAACGAATCTACGAGGAATTTGAGGGCGGAGAGAAGCTGTTACCAGCAGATGACCTGGCTGACTTTGCTGAAAGCGTGCAGAGCAAAACCAACTTTCCCCAGCATACCCTTGACGAAGCTTTGAGGCTTTACGAGAAGCGTAGGAAGCCACAGGACACAGCAAATAAGCGCCAAAGCCTGATGGCCAGAGCTGGTATTACGTTGGAATATCCGGGTGATTCTGAAGCCTACCGCTGGAATTTCAGCCAACAGGCCTTCGATGCCGAGATACAACGGATGCTGGGTCGGGTGCGATCTCGCTGGGCATGTTATGCCCAGTAAACAGTACCGGACCAGAGCGAGACTCTTTAATCCCTCGGCTGTCATGGCGGTCACTTTTGTGGCCTCTGCTCTTCCGGTTTTCAGTTGCAACCCAAACCCCAAGCCACTAACATCCCCGCGTTCAAACATTGAACACAACAAAACACCATAGCTTCATCGCCCACGATGCCTGCAACAGGGTAGGGCGGTAGCGTGCCTAAACTCCAGATCATGCCCCATGAATAACGACACCCACCTCCGGGTACTCAGACTTGTTGAACAAAACCCCGGCATCTCCCAGCGGGAAATGGCCAGAGAGCTGGGCGTGAGCCTGGGCAAAGCCAACTACTGCTTGCGAGCGCTGCTGGAAAAAGGGTGGGTGAAAGCGCGTAACTTCAAGAACAATGACAGCAAGCTGCAATACGCCTACCTGCTGACGCCCAGTGGCATCGAGAACAAAGCCCGGCTTACCGCCACCTACCTGCAGGCCAAAATGGCCGAATACGAGCGGCTTCGGGTGGAGATAGAGCAGTTGAAGGAAGAAGTCGTCGCCACAGAGCATGATCTCAGTTAAAGCGAACGGTCAACCTCGACAAACTCACTACCTGGCCCTACGTGGTCAAACACCACTCAAAGCCAGCGGCGACCATCCGCACAATTATTGACGGCACGGCCTCACGCCACCATCATTTTGTTAAACAAAGCTACTACTGAAGGAGAATAACGGCCATGGCAGGCTTTCCAAAACATTGGCCCGAGTGTTGTCCGCCTGATGATGCACAGCCAGCCGAAGGTGTTGTGTACAGAATTTGCCGAGAGAATCCGCCAGCCCTGGCGGACTTTCGGTCCCATGCCGAACTCGGTAAGTCGTCAAAGGGTGATCCATGCATGCGGCACGGTTTGTCGGTGTTTCGAGACATTTCAGACGCTCGACATGTAACGGAGCTCTTCCCAAAGTTGGGCAAGCTGATTTTTCGTGGTGAGTTGGCGCCAGAACACGGTAAGATCAAACCGACACCGGCGAAGACAAGGCCATCGCATGTGACTTGGTGGCCTTTTGAAGAAATTGAACGCGCCTCCGCCTTCACCGTCAGCAGCGAGGGGTAACAATGGACTGGCAAATTAAAGGTCTTACTTGTGACTCCAATAATTTTCAAGACATTGAAATACTCGACGTTCTGATAGACGTTGACGGCCCACGGCTGTTCACCGCTGAAACCGGATTGTGTACAGCTTTGGTTATGCTGGTAGACGAAAATGACCAGCATGCCCGCTATTTGGTTGCGCCTACTAACGATGAAATTGTAAGCCAGCTTCAGAAGGGCACAGTCAGCGTCCGCAAAGCGGTAGACCAACCCGTAGTCTGGATGTTGGAGGCTAATCATGCGCTTGAGCCCCAAAGGGCCTGGCGAACAACCTTGAGCGGCTTACCTGAATCCGTATTGCCAGAGAAAGGGCGAATGCTTTGGCCCCACCTACAACCCGCATTTCGTTTGCGCGCCATTGGCGAGGGGCTATCAGCTGGTACAGTGCCAGCCAGTGTGATCAGGCAAGTGGTCGAAGGGGCCAGTACCGCATTAAGAAAAGCTGCCGCTCACGTGTACAAAGAGCCAGCCAAACAAGGTCGTGCCAGTAATTCCAGGAAGCGCTTGTACGATCTGCCTGTACAGCATTTTGCCTACAACAGCTTCGAAGTGGCGTTCAGTCTTCCTGAAGAATCGCAAGAGTGCCTGCTGAAGGACGACGAAGATGCGGAAATGCAACAAATCGGAAGTGCCCTGGCGCATGCAATTCGTCGTTCAGAAGGCACCGACAACACCGATTCCGAGCTCGAAACACTCGAAATTGAGCTTTTGGAAGCGCTGGAAAAACTGGTGCCGCCATTGTCAGGCATTGTTACAGAGTTTGAGGTGGGCGGAACCATTCTAGGGAAAGGTGATGAAACCTATCGGCTTGGCCGGGAAACATCCAAGCGCGTAAAAAGAGTGCTTCAGGCCGTGAGAACAAAAGAAGAAAAAATCACCACCCTGGAAGGCCTGGTATCAGAAATGGACCGCGACAACTTCACGTTCACTCTTCGCCAGACCTCCGATCACAAAGATCACGTATGTTCGTTTTCGGCAGAGATCTTTGATGAAGTGATGGCGGCGTTTGTTAATGAAAGCCGAGTGGCCATCAGCGGGCGAGAGACTCTGAAAAACGGCAACATCGACGTCTCAATCTTCAACGAAGTAGGCGACGATTCCGCTCAGCTGTGAATCTGGGCTGAATACGGTTTTCACACGAAAACGACGAAAACCAGCCCCCTCCCATACGATCAGCAATCTACAAAGGGGACTGACCGTACTAAGTCAGACCCCACCCAAAGCCAGCGACGATCTCCAAACTCGGGCAAAGCACCAAAATGAAACTACTCATAACCGGCGGAGCCGGCTTCATAGGCTCCGCCGTAATTCGCCACATCATCCAAAACACCCAGGACGAAGTGGTCAACGTCGACAAGCTTACCTACGCCGGTAACCTCGAAAGCCTGGCGGAAGTAAGTGACAGTGAGCGCTACGCCTTTGAGCAGGTCGACATCTGTAACCGTGCGGAACTGGACCGTGTACTGTCCCAACACCAGCCGAATGCCATTATGCACCTGGCCGCCGAAAGCCACGTTGATCGCTCCATTGATGGCCCTGTGGCATTTATAGAGACCAACATTGTTGGTACTTACACGCTGCTTGAGGCCTGTCGCCAGTACTGGCAGGCACTGGAAGGCGACCAGAAGGCCAACTTCCGATTTCACCACATCAGCACAGACGAGGTGTACGGGGACCTCCCGCATCCTGATCAAACGGATGCCGCCAAAGAGCATTTATTCACTGAGCATACGGCATACGCGCCCAGTAGCCCCTACAGCGCCAGCAAAGCCAGCTCAGACCACCTCGTGCGGGCGTGGCAACGCACTTACGGCCTGCCAACGCTGGTAACCAACTGCAGCAACAACTACGGCCCCTACCATTTCCCGGAGAAGCTCATCCCGTTGATGATCCTCAACGCGTTGGAAGGAAAGCCTTTGCCAGTCTATGGTAAAGGCGATCAGATTCGCGATTGGCTCTACGTCGAAGACCATGCCCGGGCATTGTATAAAGTGGTCACCGAGGGCCAGCCGGGTGAAACTTACAACATCGGCGGCCATAACGAAAAACAGAACATCGATGTGGTGCTCACCCTGTGCGATATCCTCCAGGAGTTGCGCCCACAGGAAGCCAGCTATCGGGATTTAATCACCACAGTAAAAGACCGCCCCGGCCACGACAGGCGCTACGCCATAGACGCTAGCAAAATCCAAAAAGAACTCGGCTGGGTACCCAAAGAAACCTTCGAAACCGGCATCCGCAAGACCGTACAGTGGTACCTCGACAACCTGGACTGGTGTCAACGAGTACAAGACGGCAGTTACCAAAGAGAGCGATTGGGGGAAGGTGTATGAAAATCCTGCTCCTGGGGAAAAACGGCCAAGTTGGCTTTGAACTCCACCGAACCCTCTCCCCTCTCGGTCCCATAACAGGCCCGGACAGAGAAGAGCTGGATCTAAGCGATCAACAAGCCGTAGCCGATTGCCTTGAAAAAGTTAAGCCAGAGTTAATCGTAAACGCTGCTGCCTACACAGCTGTAGACGCTGCGGAAGAACACCAACAAGCAGCCAAGCGCCTGAATGCTGACTTGCCCAGCCAATTGGCAGAATACGCAAAAGCCAACAGCGCCCGCCTTGTCCATTACAGTAGCGATTATGTTTACCCCGGAAATGGTACCGAGCCCTGGCAAGAAATCAGCCCCACAGGCCCGCTAAGCGTATACGGCCGAACCAAACTGGAAGGCGACAAAGCCATCCAGAACAGCGGTGCAGATTACCTCATCCTTCGTACCAGTTGGGTCTACAGCGCCCGCGGCAACAATTTCATGAAAACCATGTTGCGGTTGGCCCAAAGCAAAGAAGAACTCAGCATCGTCGCGGATCAGGTGGGCGCTCCGACACCGGCACGGTTGATCGCACAGGTAACCGCCCTGGCGATTCACGGCCAGTTAAAAACAGGCCTTTACCATTTGGCTCCCAGAGGAGGCACCAGCTGGCATGGCTTTGCCCAGGAAATTTTCCGGCAAGCACAGCAGGCCGGTGAGACTCTATCCTTGGGCCCCGACAATGCCCGGGCTATCCCGACAAGCGACTATCCAACGCCGGCGAAACGGCCATTGAACTCGCGGATGGCCCTGAGCAAACTGGAAAACACCTTGAACATCCGGTTGCCGGACTGGCAAAGCCAGCTGACGCTCACCTTGAACGAATACCTGGAGAAGTAAATGAAAGGGATCATCCTTGCCGGTGGCTCCGGTACCCGCCTTTATCCGATTACCCGAGGCATTTCCAAGCAGCTCCTCCCGGTGTACGACAAGCCAATGATCTACTATCCGCTATCGGTCCTGATGTTGGCTGGTATCCGGGATATCCTGGTCATCACTACGCCGGAAGACCAGGAAAGCTTCAAGCGCCTTCTAAACGACGGTAGCCAGTGGGGCATTAACCTGAGCTACGCAGTGCAGCGGAGCCCGGACGGCCTTGCCCAGGCCTTCATCATCGGTGAAGACTTCATCGGCCAGGACAGCGTGTGCCTCGTGCTGGGCGACAACATCTACTACGGCCAGGGCCTTAGCAATATGCTGCAAGCCGCTGCTAAGCGGGAGAGGGGCGCCACCGTATTCGGCTACCAGGTCACCGACCCGGAACGCTTTGGCGTAGTTGAGTTTGACGGCAATCAACGCGCCATTTCTATCGAAGAAAAGCCGGCCAACCCAAAGTCCGATTACGCCGTCACCGGCCTGTACTTCTACGATAACGATGTGGTGGAAATCGCCAAACAGGTAAAACCCAGCCACCGTGGCGAACTGGAAATCACCAGCGTCAACCAGGCCTACCTGCAACGGGGCGACTTGAACGTCGAATTGCTGGGCCGGGGCTTCGCCTGGCTGGACACCGGAACCTTCGACTCACTACATGAAGCCAGCGGTTTTATTGAAACCCTGGAAAAGCGCCAGGGCCTGAAGATTGCGTGCCTGGAAGAAGTGGCCTACCGCATGGGTTTCATTGGCGAGGAACAACTGTTGGCGGAAGCGGAAAACCTGAAAAAGAACAGCTATGGCGCCTACCTGAAAAAACTGATCAAAAACCGATAAGCGAATACCATGAAAATCACCGAAACCGAGATTCCCGCCGTAAAACTCATCGAACCGAAAGTATTCGGCGATGAACGCGGCTTCTTTATGGAAACCTGGAACGAAAAAGCCTTCCGTGAAGCAGGCATAGATGCCACCTTCGTGCAGGACAACCACAGCCGCTCGGTAAAAAATACTCTGCGGGGTCTGCACTACCAGGTCAAACAACCGCAGGGCAAACTGGTGCGGGTGACCCGAGGTGAAGTATTTGATGTGGCAGTGGATCTGCGCAAGAACTCACCGACCTTTGGGCAGTGGGTAGGGGAATACCTCTCAGAAGAGAACAACCGCATGTTGTGGGTGCCGCCGGGGTTTGCCCATGGCTTTCTGGTAACCAGTGATACCGCAGATTTTCAGTATAAATGTACGGATTTCTACGCGCCGGAGTATGAGCGGTCGATTCGCTGGGATGATCCGGATTTAAACATCGAGTGGCCTGTTCATGCCTTACCTGATGGCCCTCTGCTGTCAGATAAAGATAAAGCAGCAAAGTCTTTTAAAAAGGAGCAGCGACTTTGACCGGTATGACCTTACGGAAAGCCTTAAATATTCCCGAGGGCAGGGGAAACTCCGGCCAGTGTCCGGCACTTTGGGATGGCCATGCTGCCGAACGTATCGTACGCCAACTGCACGGATTGTTATGAACCAGGGAGTAATATTGCACTTGTTCGGTTGGGACAAGAAGTTTGTCCTGCCGTTCAGAGATTTCATCCACCAACACTTCGACGATGGTAAGCATCGGTTCATAATTTACGGTGACGTGACAGAGAAGGATGTGCCTGCGTCTCCAGATACCAGAGTTATGCCCAGTATTCTAAAAAATTTTATCGGCATAACAATGGCTATGAACAATGCTGAAAAGATTATCCTTCATGGCCTTTTTAGTAGTCATCTCTTTTATCTCTTGGCCTTACAGCCTTGGCTGTTGAAAAAATGTTATTGGGCCATCTGGGGTGGTGATCTTTATATTCACAACGCCGAGGTAAGGGATTGGCGCTGGAAAAAAAATGAAATTTTCCGGAGCATCGTCATCAAGCGTATGGGCCATTTGATTACTTACATAGAAGGCGATGTAGAGCGGGCCCGGCAATGGTATGGCGCGAAGGGTATCTACCACGAATGCATTATGTACCAGAGCAACCTGGTCAACCCAAGTATAATGGTCGAGACGAACCCGTCCCCCGAAAAAGCCGGGTTGAATATCCTTCTTGGCAACTCCGCAGACCCAAGTAACAACCACATTGAAGCACTCGAGCGCCTGCTCCCGTATAAAGATAAGGACATCAAAATTTACGTGCCGCTGTCCTATGGAGACCAGAATCACGCCCAGAATCTAATTGCCCAAGGCAAGGAGTGGTTTGGAGAAAAATTCATGGCCATGACGGATTTCATGCCGCTCGAGAGTTATCTGGAATTCTTGAAAAGCCTCGACATCGCCATTTTTAACCACCGGCGACAGCAGGCGATGGGCAACACCATCACACTGCTGGGAATGGGTAAAACAGTTTTCATGCAGAGCGACGTGAGCCAGTGGCGATTTTTGAGTGGTCTTGGAATTAAGCTGAATGATGTGCAAGATTTGATGCTCGAACCATTAGAAAGAGACGAAGCGCAAAAAAACGCTCGCATTGTTCATTCGTATTTTTCGAAAGCGACGCTGATCAAGCAGCTTTCAGATATTTTTGAGGGAAATGATGGCTTATCTGACAAGAGAAGCACTACTGACCACGGGATTCAAGGCAGTCGGTAGGAATGTGAAGGTTAGTGATAAAGCGAGCATCTACAACCCCGAAACTATTGAGCTTGGGGATAATTCGCGCATTGATGACTTCTGCGTTGTCTCTGGGAAGGTGTCAATTGGCAAATATTGCCACATAACTCCAATGTGCTTGGTTGCTGGTGGCTCCCCCGGAATCACACTCTCGGATTTCTGTACTTTAGCCTACGGTGTCAAGATTTTTGCGCAGTCGGATGATTATAGCGGCAGCACAATGGTGAACTCCTTAGTGCCAACGCGGTTTAAAAACGAATATCTCGCAGAAGTACAATTGGAAAAGCAGGTGATTATTGGTGCAGGATCAATCATTTTTCCGGGGGTGATAATCCGGGAAGGTTGCTCTATTGGTGCCATGACATTGGTGAATAAAAGCACACAACCCTGGGGTATCTATGCAGGCAACCCGGCTCGAAGAATTAAAGATCGAAAACAGGATTTACTCAAACTGGAATCGCAATTTCTCAAAGGGCAGCGATAATGATCCCGTTTAACCGGCCACCTTGTACTGGAGATGAAGAGCAGTACATAAAACAGGCGCTGAAAAATAATAAATTGTCTGGAGACGGCCCCTTCGGGAAAAAGTGCCAGGAGTGGTTCGAAACGAATCTGCCGTCCAAAAAAACGCTGCTCACCCCTTCCTGTACCGCCGCTCTTGAACTGGCGGCTGTTCTGATCGACGTACAGCCCGGCGATGAGGTGATCATGCCGAGCTACACTTTCGTAAGTACGGCAAACGCATTCGTACTCCGTGGTGCCAGGATAGTGTTCGTGGATATCCGTCCGGACACCATGAATATCGACGAAAAGCTAATCGAAGCAGCTGTCACCCCGCGAACGCGGGCCATCGTACCGGTTCATTATGCTGGCGTTGCCTGTGAGATGGACACGATTATGGCGATTGCAGAGCGCCACAACCTCTGCGTCATTGAAGATGCGGCTCAGGGCATGATGGCTACGTACAAAGGTGGGGCGCTAGGGACGTTTGGGCAGATTTCAGCGTACAGCTTCCATGAAACGAAAAACTTCACCAGCGGTGGCGAAGGTGGTCTTCTTATCATCAATGATGAGCAATATGTACAACGAGCAGAGATCATCCGAGAGAAGGGCACCAACCGTAGCCAGTTCTTCCGTGGCATGGTGGATAAATATTCCTGGGTGGATATGGGCAGCAGTTACCTGCCCAGTGAACTTCAGGCGGCTTACCTTTGGGGGCAGTTGGAGTGGGCGGACACAATCACCCAAAACCGATTGTCAATTTGGGAGAGCTACTACTCTGCCTTAAACGGTTTGGCGCAACGCGAACGAATTGAAGTACCGACAATCCCAGCAGAGTGCCAGCATAACGGCCATATGTTTTATATCAAAGTCAAAGATATAGCGGAGCGCACAGCGTTACTCGAGCACCTGAAGGCAGATGGTATCTATGCCGTATTTCATTACATACCGCTGCACACTTCGCCTGCAGGCTTGCGTTTCTCACGTTTCCACGGCGATGATGAGTACACTACCAGAGAAAGTGAACGTCTGATCCGCTTGCCGATGTGGTTTGGTATGGAGAAAGAGACGGTGAATTACATTGTTAACAGCGTAAAAAGATTCTTTTCATGACCATGAGCCAGAACCATTCAAACCGCCAGTGGCACAACTGGCTGGTTTACGACATCGGCGATCACTTTCTTGCCAAGTATTCCCCGAATTACAAAGGGACCCTCTACGATCTGGGCGCCGGCGAATCCCCCTATAAAGACTTTTTCCTTCAGCACGCAGACCAATACATCGCAGTCGACTGGGCGGGTAGTTTCCACGACACCAAAGCCGATATTGCGGCGGATCTGAATAAGCCGCTGCCCATAGACTCGGAGGTCGCCGATACCGTTGTGTCGCTTTCGGTGCTGGAACATCTCTGTGAGCCGCAAACCATGCTTAACGAAGCTTTTCGAATCCTCAAGCCGGGCGGTGGGATGGTGCTACAGGTGCCTTGGCAATGGTGGATACACGAGGCCCCTTTTGATTTCTTCCGTTACACACCTTATGGCCTCAAATACCTGTTTGAGAAGGCGGGATTTGTGGACGTGACGGTAGAGCCGCAATCTGGCTTTTTTACCATGTGGATTCTGAAAGGGAATTATTTTAGCCAACGCTTTATTCGCGGGCCCCGGCCGCTCCGGGCTTTGGTCAAAGCTGCATTGTTACCTTTCTGGTACCTCGGGCAGAAACTGGCGCCTCTGTTGGATAAGCTCGATAAAAACTGGGCGCTGGAGACATCTGGATATTATGTGACAGCGAAAAAGCCGTGACCCTGAAGCACCGAACCTTCTCAGCTGTACGCTGGACTACCGGGGTCGCTGTTGCAAGGGTGTTGCTGCAGCTCGGCCAAGTTGCAGTACTTGCACGGTTATTAACACCGGAAGATTTTGGGTTAATGGCAATGGTGGCTGTCGTGCTCGGGTTTGGCACTGTGTTCACCGATATGGGCGTGAACAGTGCCTATGTGCAGCGTTCTGATGTAACGCAGGCCCAACGGTCAAGCCTGTTCTGGTTGAACCTCTTTTTCGGAGTGGGGTTAACGTTGACGGTACTTGCGCTCAGCCCGATGATCGCCGGATTCTTTGGTGAAAAACGTCTGACGCCGTTGCTAATGCTCTCCTCCACAGTCTTCGGCATTACCGCTCTGGGTCAGCAGCTAAAGATGACGGCGGAAAAAGCGCTGGATTTTCGCCCAGTTGCATCTATTGAGGTTGTGGCCGCTCTGTCAGGGTTTGTGGCGGCGGTGATCGCGGCCTATTCCGGAAAGGGTGTATACGCCCTAGTTATTGGTGCTGTTGTTAACGCGACCACAGTCACTTTGCTGGCCTGGTTGATTCTAGCCAGAGGTTGGCGGCCGTTGTGGCGCTTCCGATACGCCGATGTACGCTCGTTTCTCGGGTTTGGTGGTGCTCTGGCTGCCAACAATCTTGTGAATGAAGTGAACCGCGGTGTTGACCTATTACTCGGAGGGCGGATGTTGGCCGCAAGCGCATTAGGCCTGTACAGTCTACCAAGACAACTTGTTTTTCAAATTCAGGGTATGGTTAACCCCATCATCACAAGGGTAGGCTTTCCGCTGATCGCTCAAGTGCAAGCGGATACACACAAGGTTCGGTCTATCTATCTAAAGACTCTGAACATGACTGCCGCCACCAACGCACCCTTATACGTGGGTATCGCGTTTTTCGCACCCCAGGTCATAACGATTATGCTGGGTGATAAGTGGTTGGCCGCAACCGATCTGTTGCGTCTCCTCGCTATCTGGGGTTTTTTCCGGTCAACCGGAAACCCGGTGGGAAGCCTGCTTTTAGGCATGGGGCGGGCCGATCTTGCGCTAAAATGGAATCTGGTCAGTTTATGCCTGGTGCCGCCAATCCTCTGGTTTGGTGCTCAGTTTGGTACCGAAGGTTTAGCCTGGTCATTGCTCGGTTTTGCGCTGGTCATGTTTATACCGGGGTGGTTTTTCCTTGTAAGGCCTTTGTGCCATGCAGGGCTGCTCAGCTATTCCATTGCCACTATACGACCGGCACTGATAGCCACAATTGCCATAGGTACGGCGTACGGCCTCACTCTCCCGTTTACTAACCCCTATCTTCATTTGGTGGTGGCAGTGCTAATTTCGGGACCGTTGTACTTCGGCATTAGCATTCTGCTGAATCGCGAATGGTGGGACGCTATACGTGAGCTGACATCACTTGGGGGGCGTAAGGATTAGCGCCCGGAGCTTTAACTTCGGTTTCTGTTGGCGAGCAGATCAAGTGGCGGTATAAAAAAGACCGCGAAAAAGCAGTTTCTGAGAACCGGAATATATGATAGTAAAAATTAATGATGTCCCAGAACCTGAAAGGCAGCCAAAAGTCAGTGTGGTAATGCCTACCTATAACAGAGCTAGGGAAATTTCCAGAAGCATCCGCTCGGTTCTTTCGCAGAGTTTTTCTGATTTTGAGTTGATCATCGTAGACGACGCGTCAAAGGACAACACGGACGAGGTTATTTCAGGGTTCGTCGACAGCCGTATCCGATACGAAAAGTTAACATCCAACGTTGGTGGTGCTGAAGCTAGAAATATTGGTATACGGCTGGCTAGAGGTAAGATTGTTGCATTTCAGGATAGTGATGATGAGTGGACGTGCTCAAAACTCGAAGACTACCTTAAAGTATTTGAGGCGGATGTAGAGATTGGCGCGGTATTCAGTAACTTCATTCAGATCTGGCCCGGTGGCTGCCGTTTGATGCCGGTTGGCCTTTATACCCTCAACGAGAAAGATATTTACACATCGCTACTCTGGCAAAATCATGTGGGTACACCAACGCTAGTAGTAAAGAAAAGGTGCTTGGAAATAGTTGGTGGTTTTACCCCAGAAATGCCCCGCTATCAAGACTGGGATCTTGCGCTTAAGCTTGCAAAAATCACGAAGTTGACATATTTAAAAGAACCTACGTTGCTCTCGTATGTTACAGAGGGCAGTATCACCCAGAATAATAAAGCGCATCTTTTTGCTCTTGAGCTACTTTATCATCAACATGCCAAGGCCATAAATGCTGACAAAGAGTTAAGAGCGGCTTGGCTGCATCGTTTGGGGGATGCGAAAATCTGTCAAGGTATTAAAAACGGGCGGGGGATGCTTTTTGAGGCGTTCAGGTGTGATCCTTTTAATGTTCGATATTTTTTGAAGTTTATTTTTTCTATCCCTGGTAGTTCGCGGCTTTATAATCGTTCTAAGAGATTTTTTGGGGCGGGGGGTTGACGGGCACTATAAGTCAAAATCGGACTAGTCTAATAGGTCAAGCTGCATCCAGTAATTCTTTTTTCTGGGCTTGATTTAGTCTGACTAAATTTTTGATCTTAAGTTTATTAAAGTGAAAGTGGTCATAGGTCTATGTGGCCGACTGTTTAATTTAGTGTCGGTTGCTATAACGAAAGTTGTCTTGAGCTCTCGGTTTATAACTATAAGGTTTATAAAAGCCATAAAAATCTCTGGGTTAAGGTTAATTCAATACGGTCGCAATAGCTGCCGATTTCTTTTAAGTGGTGCTAATGCATAGCTATGGCGTATCTACTGCAAGATTGTCCAGGTTTCTGGTCTGGTTGCTGCTTTTTAGTTTGGTGGTAGATATTGGTGGAGGGTTCGGGTTAAAGTATCTGGTTCTTTCTATTTTTCTGTTTTTCGCGATAGTAAAACTTATTGAAGAAAGATTTAATAGATCACATTTTTTTGAGGCTTCTGTTTGCGTATTTTTTTCAGCGGCTGCGCTGTTGTCTGTAATGCGAGGGAATGATATTAGTTCGGCGTTTTCCGAGGTGAGTTTTGTGGCTTTTGTATCGCTCTTGGTTGTGGGTAATAGAGTGGGGGCGGATTTCCTGGAAAGCAACTTTTTGAGGGTTTCACTTTTCGCAGCGATTATAGTTATTACAACGTTCTCCGTCATATTTATTTTTCCAGAGGTTGGGGTTGCTGCTACTTCGTTTTCAGCTGAAAATCGTCTGGGTTATATCGGAGTAAAAGCTATAGGTGGTGGGGTTCCAAATGTATATTTCCGGTGGTCTATTTGGTTGCTCCTAGGGTTTTCCCTCTCGCTATTTTCAAAAAAATATTCCTTAAGCATGGTTATCTTTGCTGCGGCTGTGATGACGCTATCAATAGCAGTAATTGGTGGGGCTGTTCTTATCATATTAGCGTATGCAGTTATTGGTGGTGGCTCAAAGTATGTCAAGGTGCTCCGAATTTTTTCTATACCCGTGCTGATTTTCTTGGGATCTTTACTGGCTATTTACTTATTTCCAAATATGTCCGCAGAGGTTCTTTCAAAGTTTTCAGAAAGCTCCTCATCGTCTAGTATCAAGATGGGGCATATTGAAAGTATATTGAGTCTACTAGCTAATGAGCCTAGCTACTTGATTTATGGCCAGGGTCCCGGAAGTTCGTTTTATAGTACTGGTGCTGGCTCTTTAGTAAATGATGTCGAGGTTAGCCATTTCAACCTCTTGAGACAGTTTGGAGTGTTTGGGTTTGCTCTTTACTTTTTTTATTTTTTTTACGTAATTGCCGGTCTCTTGCGTTTAGGTCAGCAGGGGTATGCATGGGCGGTGGGCTTAACGGTAATGTTTATAGTGGCCGGTACAAATCCACTACTACTTTCTCCGATATTTTTCGTCCCTCTTATGCTGGGGCGGGTTTATTGTTTAGAGTTGATAGAGGCGAAGAATTATGAGAGAGCCAAGAGTAGAGGTTCTGATGTCGACGTTCAATGGATGTCGATACCTAGATAAGCAAATAGAAAGTATTCTTGACCAAAGCCTAGATAATGTAAAAATAACTGTAAGAGATGATGGATCTACCGACGGTACTGTTAGTTTACTTAATAGATATTCTTCGGTGAAGGATATAGAGATCTATGAAGAAAAAAATGTTGGTGTTGTTGGTAGTTTTTTTGAATTAATTTATAAGGTAGATGATTCCTCTCAGTTTGTGGCGTTTTCTGATCAAGACGACTTTTGGCATCAGCGTAAGCTGGAAGCCGCATTAGATAAGCTCTCGAGAGTGGAGGCCGGTAAACCAGCGATGTATTGTAGTAGGACTAGGTTGGTGGATGAAAACCTGAGGTTCATTTCTTTGGGTAGAGGAATCTCCAGGCCTGTTGCGCTAGAAAATGCGGTTATCCAAAATATCGCCACTGGCTGTACAATCGTCTTGAATCGAGAGGCTGTTGATATATTAAAAGCTAAAAGACCGAATATAAGAAATATAAAGATGCACGATTGGTGGGTCTATTTGGTGATCTCCGGATTGGGCGAGGTTATTTTTGATAATGAACCATATATTGATTACCGGCAACACGATTCCAATGTAATTGGCGGAAGTAACGGGCTTCAGTTTTGGCTAAGTCGCTTCAAACGCATTTTCAAGAGGGAAAGAGCGGAAATAACCATACAGCTTCAAGAGTTTTTGGAAAATTACAGTAGGGAGATACCAGTTGAGCAGGTTGATATGTGTCGCAAATTTATAGATATTGGGGCTGGTCATAATTTTTTTAAACGGATGCGGTATGCCCTGATTTCTCCTCTTTATCGGCAGTCCCGGTTCGATGATCTACTATTTCGAATTCTTCTTGTTCTCGGGTATCGATAGATCGGGTGGGCTAAGCAATATGTGTGGGCTGATAGGTTTTACGCTTCAATCTTCCCTGGATGGGATACAAACAGCCAAGGCGATGAGTGCCGCCATCACCCACCGGGGCCCCGACAATGAAGGCATTTGGTGGGATGAATCGGAGCCTGTAGCTTTGGGCCATCGTCGGCTCTCTATCCTCGATCTCTCCCCCGCCGGCGACCAGCCGATGGTATCCCGCTGTGAGCGGTACGTTGTCGCCTTCAATGGTGAAATCTACAATCATTTAACATTGCGGTCCCGGTTAAAGGCCGAGCAAAAAGTGCCTTCCTGGCGAGGCCATTCGGATACCGAGACGCTGTTGGCCTGCTTTTCAGCTTGGGGTGTAGAGGCAACTCTGAAGGCCTCGGTGGGTATGTTCGCCATTGCTTTATGGGATAAGCAAGAGCAGGTTCTGACACTTGCGCGTGACCGGATGGGTGAAAAGCCTCTGTACTGGGGGTGGAGTAACGACGTTCTGATGTTTGGCTCCGAATTGAAGGCGCTCAAGGCCCACCCGGCATTTGAGGCAGAAGTGGATCGCGATGCGCTGACTTTGTTGTTGCGCCATTGCTACATTCCGGCTCCGTATAGTATTTACAAGGGCATTCAGAAGCTGATGCCCGGGCATTATGTCCAGATTGCACTCGGTAATGGCGCCCGAAATGTTGAAGCAGCTGAGCCAATAGCCTTCTGGCGGGTGAATGACATTGTCGAGCAAGGCCTGGCAGGCCCTTTCAACGGCACGCCTGAAGACGCTATTAATGCGTTGGAACACCAGCTTTCAGCCAGCATTTCCGAACAGATGTTGGCGGATGTTCCGCTGGGTGCTTTTCTCAGCGGCGGTATCGACAGCAGTTCGATTGTGGCGTTAATGCAGGCGCAGTCAGCGCGCCCGGTTCGTACCTTTACCATTGGTTTTGATCAAGTCGGTTATAATGAGGCCACTCACGCGAAAGCAGTTGCTGGGCATCTAGGCACGGAACACACGGAACTCTATGTGCGTCCACATGAGGCCCAAGCGGTGATTCCTAAGTTGCCGAATATCTACTGCGAGCCTTTCAGTGACAGCTCCCAGATCCCGACATTTCTGGTTAGCCAGATGGCCCGGCAACAGGTGGCCGTGGCGCTGAGTGGCGATGGTGGTGATGAGCTCTTTGGCGGCTATAACCGATACATGGCGGCTGGCAAGGTCTGGGGGCCGGTGCAGCGTTTGCCCCGATTCACCCGGCTTGCCGGTGCCCGTTTGTTGCGCAGTTTATCCCCAGCCACCTGGGATAGGCTGTTCGACTGGGCCAGGCCGGTGTTACCCCAGAGGCTGCGCCTATCCATTCCCGGTGAAAAGGCACGCAAGCTGGCGGATGTGCTGGCGCTCTCCGACGGCCATGCGTTTTACCGACAACTCACCAGCCATTGGACAGATCCCGCCAGCCTGGTGATTGGCGCGACAGAGCCGCAAACGCTGATTACCAGCCCGACAGCGTGGCCGGATACCGACTGCTTGGAACACGCCATGATGGCGATGGATGCGCAAACCTATATGGCGGATGACATTCTCACCAAGGTCGACCGAGCTGCCATGGCCAATAGCCTGGAAACCCGTGTGCCGATGCTGGACCACCGTGTGGTTGAACTTGCCTGGCGCATGCCCCTGAATCTGAAAATCCGCGAGGGGCAGGGCAAATGGTTGTTGCGCCAGGTGCTTTACAAGCACGTTCCCAGAGAATTGATTGAGCGCCCTAAAATGGGCTTTGGTATTCCGCTGGACACCTGGCTGCGCGGGCCGCTTCGGGAATGGGCTGAAGCATTGCTGGATGAAAGCCGTTTGCGCAGCGAAGGGTATTTCCACCCCGCGCCGATTCGCACCATGTGGGCTGAGCATCTGAGTGGCAAAAAGAACTGGCAGTATCATCTTTGGAGTGTCTTGATGTTTCAGGCGTGGCTGGAGGCGCAGGATGGATGAAAAGACGATGAATACCTATTCGCAACTACTTGGAACCCTCCCGAGCAGCCCAAAGCCTGACTAGTCACTGGCATGGCAGGCTTCATGGGCTCCAGTCTCCTGAAACACCTTCTAAAAACTAAACCGGCAAGCAGTAGGCCTGGACGAATTCGCAACCGGCCTTCAACGTAACTTGGATGAAGTGCAGTTTCTGGTCACCCCAGAGCAATGGGCGCGGTTTTTAAACTTATTGAACGCTAGTCATTGGACGATTTTTTATGAAAAAGATTGCAGTAATTGGTCTGGGGTACGTCGGGCTACCTTTAGCTGTTGCTTTTGGCGAAAAAAGGGAAGTTGTGGGCTTTGACATCAACGCCAAACGCATTGCGGGACTTAAACAGGGCGTCGACTTCACTAAGGAAGTGTCTTCTGCTGAGCTGGTTGCCGCCACCAAACTATCGTTTACAGATTATCTGGACGATCTGGCTGATAGTTCCGTTTACATTGTGACTGTCCCCACCCCGATTGACGAATTTAAAACGCCGGATCTGACTCCGCTCGTGAAAGCCAGTGAAAGCGTGGGCAAGGTGCTGAAGGCCGGCGACATTGTTGTGTACGAATCCACCGTTTACCCGGGTGCAACGGAAGAAGTTTGTGTGCCAGTGCTGGAGAAAGTATCTGGCCTTACGTTTAACCAGGACTTCTACGCCGGTTACAGCCCGGAGCGTATTAATCCGGGCGACAAGGAGCATCGGGTAACCACCATTAAAAAAGTCACCTCCGGCTCTACGCCGGCGATTGCCGAAGAGGTAGATGCACTTTATGCGGATGTCATCACTGCCGGCACTCACAAAGCCAGTTCGATTAAAGTCGCTGAGGCGGCGAAGGTTATCGAAAATACCCAGCGTGACCTCAACATTGCGTTGATAAACGAGCTGGCGATGATTTTCTCCCGCCTGGGCATTGATACCCATGAAGTATTGGCCGCCGCCGGCACCAAGTGGAACTTTCTGCCGTTCAAACCCGGCCTGGTGGGTGGCCACTGTATTGGGGTAGATCCGTATTACCTAACCCACAAGGCCCAGGCCATTGGCTACCACCCGGAAATCATCCTCGCCGGCCGTCGTGTGAATGATGGGATGGGGTCTTATGTGGCCTCTGAACTGGTAAAGGCCATGATTAAAGTCGGCCACACCGTTGCCAATGCCCGAGTACTTGTAATGGGCTTTACATTCAAAGAAAACTGCCCGGACCTGCGCAACACTCGCGTTATTGATGTGGTGAAAGAACTACAAGAGTTCGGCTGCAACGTAGACATTACCGACTGCTGGGCCGATAACGCTGAGGCGGAAGAGGAATATGGTATCAGTCTCGTGAATGAGCCTTCTGCCGGGGAGTATGATGCCGTTATTCTGGCCGTTCCTCATAAAGAGTATGCAGCGATGGGTGCCGGGGATTTGCGAGGGTATTTGAATGAAGGTGGCGTACTTTATGATTTGAAAGGTGTGCTGCCGTTGGGTGATGCGGATTTGCGGGTTTGATTGCAGTGGCAAAAAAAATTCTTTTTGTGGTGAATACGCCAGAATTTTTTCTATCTCATAGGTTGCCACTTGCTTTAGCGGCAAAGAGCAAAGGCTGGGAGGTAACGATCGCCTCAGGCTCTGGTTTGGCCATAGGAAAAATCAAAGAACTGGGCTTTACCCATTACGAAGTGCCAATTGCCCGCAGTGGCCAAAATCCATTTACCGAACTTTGGACTTTGCTGTGTATTGTCCGCTTATTTCGCTGCATGCGGCCAGACCTAGTCCATTTAATTACCATCAAGCCAGTACTTTACGGCGGGATAGCTGCCAGGTTAGCTGCAGTCAGGTCTGTGGTGGCTGCTATTTCCGGTCTGGGTACTGTTTTCCATTCTTCAACTGAAAGGGGTGGTTTTCGGCTAGAGCTGGTTAAGAAAATGTACCGTGCAGCATTTAAACAATCTCAGCTCAGGGTGATATTTCAAAACCCTAGTGATCGAGACGCGTTGCTCCGTGCTCAAGCCCTAAAAATAGACGAAGCAAGAATGATCACAGGCTCAGGGGTAGATCTTGAGGAATACCCTGTCGTTCCGGAACCGGAAGGAAGACCCGTTGTGGTCATGGCCGCTCGGTTACTCAGAGACAAAGGGGTATTTGAGTTTGTCCGTGCTGCGGAGATTCTCAAAAACGAACGGGGTGTTGATGTTGATTTTCGTTTGATTGGCTCGCCTGATCCCGGTAACCCAACCAGTGCTACTGAAGAAGATCTGGTCAACTGGAAGCAGGGCAACGATGTTACGCTGCTGGGTTATCGCTCAGATATCGCAGACCAATATGGCGCTGCCAATATCGTCTGCCTGCCCTCTTATTATGGCGAGGGGTTGCCGAAGAGTTTGGTGGAAGCAGCGGCCTGTGGCCGGGCTGTCGTCACCACGGATCATCCTGGCTGTCGGGATGCAATCAAGCCGGGTGAGTCTGGCGTATTGGTGCCAGTAAAAGATCCGGTAGCCTTGGCAGATGCTATTCAGTCCTTGCTCGAAGATTCAGGTCTACGTATGCAAATGGGGCGATCAGGACGGGAGCTGGCAGAGAAAGAGTTCGCTATCGAAAAAATAGTGGATCAACACATGCAGATTTATAGAGATTTGTTAGCTAAATGACCCAACAACGAAAGCTGCTTGTGACCGGTGCCAGTGGTTTTGTAGGGAACTCCTTGAAAAGACGACTAGCTGAGTATGGCCACTTTTCAGCAGTGGGTGCCGTGCGGTCGACTCGCCAAGCTGAGCTGCCCGGGTATATAGTGGTTGGCGACCTGGACGGTTCTGCTCGTTGGGAGCAGGCTCTGGAAAAGGTGGATGTTGTTGTCCACACCGCCGCCCGCGCCCACATCATGAAAGACGAAGTGCCACACCCCCTCGCGGAATACCGCAAGGTAAACGTTGACGGCACACTCAACCTGGCCAGGCAGGCGGCTGAAGCCGGCGTTCGCCGGTTTGTTTTTATCAGTTCCATCAAGGTAAACGGTGAGCAAACGCCGCTGAACCAGCCTTTCACCGCAGAAGATACGCCCTCGCCGGAAGACGCCTACGGTATTTCCAAGAGGGAAGCCGAGCAGGGCTTGCAAGCATTGGCGGCCGAAACCGGCATGGAGGTGGTCATCATTCGCCCGCCGCTGGTTTATGGGCCGGGGGTGAAGGGTAACTTCGCCAGTATGATCAGGCTGGTTGAAAAAGGCCTTCCACTTCCCTTGGGCGCCATCCACAACAAACGCTCCCTGGTCGCATTGGATAACCTGGTAGACCTGATCATCACCTGCATAGATCACCCCGCCGCGGCCAACCAGGTGTTCCTGGCCGGCGATGGTGAAGACCTTTCCACCACTGAGCTGTTACAGGGCGTGGCCAAAGCCATGGGTAAACCTTCTCGGTTGGTGCCGGTGCCCGCCGGGCTGTTGATGTTCGGTGCCACAGTACTGGGCAAAAAGGGCATGGCCCAACGCCTGCTGGGTTCCTTGCAGGTGGATATTTCCAAAGCCCGCAACCTGCTTGGCTGGCAACCGCCGCTGAGTGTGGATGAAGGGCTGAAACGCTGCTTTCCCGATCAATAAGGAATTTTTGTGATTCGTTTGTTCGATTTTTTCTTTGCCCTGTTGGGGCTGGTGTTTGGTTTGCCGGTGTTGCTGGTGCTGGTGGTGATTGGTCTGTTTGACACTGGCTCGCCCATTTTTCGCCAGCAGCGGGTAGGGCGTAACCGGAAGCCGTTCACTCTGGTGAAGTTTCGCACCATGAAGAAAGACACCGCCTCCGTCGCCAGCCACCTGGCCAGTGCCAGTGCCATTACCCCCTTCGGTCACTTTCTGCGCCGCACCAAGCTGGATGAGCTTCCGCAGCTGTGGAATGTGCTGAAGGGCGAAATGAGCCTGGTGGGGCCGCGGCCTTGTTTGTTTAACCAGGAAGAGTTGATTAACGAGCGTGAAGGCCGTGGCGTATTGAATGCCCGGCCGGGGATTACCGGGTTGGCGCAGGTGAATGATATTGATATGTCTACCCCGAAGTTGTTGGCGGAGACAGATCAGAAGATGCTGGAGAACCTGACAGTGGGCGCTTACTTCAAGTATATCTTTATGACTGTGGCGGGTAAGGGCGCTGGGGATCGGGTGCCCGGTAAAGACTAAAGGCTTTTTTGCCACGAAAACCACCAAAGAACACGGAAAAAGACAAAGATAAAGACTTGATTGGCCACGGAATCCACGGAAGAACACGGAAAAAAGATAAAAGCGAAGACCGTTAGTAGGAAATTGTTTGTTTTCCTTCCGTGTTCTTCCGTGGATTCCGTGGCAAAAAATGGAATTTTTATCAACTCCAAGGAAAAGGAGCCGCAATGAAAAATATCATTATCTGCTCAGATGGCACCTGGCCGTCGCTAAATCCGGCCTTTTCTTACTCGGAAAGAAAGCTGAGTAAGAGACCTTTCTCGCGAAACAGCATTGAGCTATACTTCTTCTAACCATAATGGTTATTTTGATGCCGTACTACAATCTGGATGAAGTGCGAAGCGCCGCAAAGGCTGAAAGGATTCGCTACAGAGGCCGAAGAGTCTTTTTGGATGCAGCCAACCTGGGTTACCAGTTGGCGGATGTTATCTCCTGTCTTTGTGGGTTAACTCTTGAGGAGTTCCAGAAAACCCATTTCCGTGAGGATGGGTCCATCGACGATGCCTACGTCACCAGACATCCAAGACCGGACGGCGACGGTGCACTGGATGAGTTGTATGTGAAGTTTTCGTTGGTCGATGATTTTCTGATGATCAGCCTCGGGTCGTTCCACCTTAGTCGGTTTTAGAGGATAGGGTATGAACAATTGTAAAGCGTGTGGCTCCACGAGTGTTCAAGAATGCTCTGCCATGGAACGTCTTCGGTACAAGGGGCAGGACATAGATGTATCCGTTGCTTTCTCTGTGTGTGATGCTTGTGGCGATGAGTTTCTTACCACGGATCAGATCCGTGGTAATGACCGTGCGGTGGTGGCCGCCAAGCGGAAGGCGGAGGGTTTGCTTTCACCGGAAGAGGTGAAGTCTGCGCGTCAGGCACTTTGCCTGAATCAGGAGAAGGCCGCGTTATTGTTTGGCGGGGGCAGGAATGCCTTCTCGAAATATGAGCGCGGCGAAGTGGCGCAGAGTGTGGCAATGGATCGCCTAATTCGGCTTTGCCGCGCTCATCCTGATTTACTCGATGAGTTGTATGGTTTTGCGGGCACGGAGAGGCGAATGATTAATGCTCGCTAAACAAACTCTTTTCCCCCTGGCCGGCCGCAGGGCCTGAAGAGGGGCCTGGGCGGCGATTCTGGATTCAAAACGGATTGTGTATCAACTCCAAGGAACAGGAGCGCTTATGAAAAACATCATCATCTGCTCAGATGGTACCTGGCAATCCCCCGAATCTGACACTGCCACCCACATTCTGCGTATTGCCCGTGGCATTGCCCCGGAAGACGCCGCCGGCAACAAGCAGGTGGTGTTCTACGACTGGGGCGTGGGCTCGGATGGCAACCCGCTGACCGGCGGGGCTACGGGCAAGGGCATCGATAAGAACATCCTGGATTGCTATCGCTTTCTGGTGCATAACTACGATGACGGTGATGCGGTGTACCTGTTTGGCTTCAGCCGGGGTGCGTATACGGTTCGGTCGTTGGCGGGGTTGATTGGCAATTGCGGTATTCTGCGCCGGGAGCATGCGGGCAGGGCGGCGCAGGCTTATTCGCTGTACCGTCGACGCAGCCGGGCCTCGGCACCAGGTAGCAGCAAAGCCGCCGCGTTTCGTCGGGACTATGCCGTGCCCGGTGGTGGCCGGGTTCACTTTGTGGGCGTGTTCGATACCGTTGGTGCACTGGGCATACCTGCTCCGTTTCTGGGGACCCTGGGCACGTCTCGTTATCTGTTCCACGACACCGAGCCCGGCGACATTATCAACCACGCCCGGCATGCCGTTTCCATTGATGAAAACCGCCAGGATTTCGAGCCAACGCTGTGGACCCCGAAAGCCGGGGTAGACCTGAAACAGGTGTGGTTCGCCGGCGTACACACCGACATAGGCGGCGGCTACCCCAACCGTGCCCTGGGCGACCACGCCGGCCAGTGGCTGGCCCGCGAAGCAGAAACCTGCGGCTTGGCTTTCGAGCCCCACTTCCTGGATAACCTCACCCCGGACCACACTGGCCCTCAGCACAATGAATACAAAGGCTTCTACCGCGCCATGCGCCGGCACGTCGTGCGGGATGTTGAGCCGGTGGTGCATGTGAGTGTTCGGCGGCGGTGGGAGGATGATGGGGTTTCGTATCGTAGTCCGGCTTTGCGGGGGTTGTTGGAGAATGTCGGTGGGGACTGGGGCAAGATACAAGTGGTTCATTGAATAGGCTGCTTATAGACCTGGCAGCATGGCAAGCCAGGATTAAATACACGTGTTAAAGTTCTCCTGAAGTTCGTGGCCGAGAAGGGCAAAATACCGATGCTGAACAAACTTTATTTTCACCAATACCGCTGCCTTCAGAATTTTGAAGTAACTCTTAAAGACGAACATTCCGCTCTGGTGCTAGGCAGAAACGGCGCGGGTAAATCCAGTTTTTTTGATGCGGTGGAGGTATTGCAGCAAATCGGGCGGGGCGTAACGCAGTTGAAAGAATTGGTCAGCGAAAGCGACTTCGCCTTCGGCGAGACCCATAAACCCATTCACCTGGAATGTGCCGCGACACTTGGCAAGCAAGTCTACGAATATGTCCTGGAAGTAGAGCTGCCGGAGAATTTCACCCAGCCCCGCATCCGTCGGGAATCACTTAAAGTAAATGGCAAAACTCATTTTTTCCGTGAAGAAGGCAAAATACAGCTGGGAAAAAGTGCAGAGTTCACCCTGGATTGGCACCACGTGGGTTTGCCTCTGATCTCTACGCGAAATGACGATGCACCTATTGCGCGTTTTCGCGAGTGGTTGGCGCGAATTATCGTGTTAGCTCCGGTGCCCGGCAATTTCAGGCGAGCCAGCAAACAAGAAACGCCTTACCTGGCACGCGAAGCAAGCAATACGCTGGATTGGGTTCGCCACCAACTGGCTGTTTATCCCGCACTGTATACAAAAATCGAAGAATTCATGAAGCTGCGGATGCCCGACTTTGCCAACTTCAAATTTGAAAGCACCGGCAAAGATGAAAAGGAGTTGGTTTTCAAATTCAGTGGCGAAGGTTCCAAAAGTCTGGAGCTGAATTTTTGTCAGTTATCGGATGGTGAAAAAATATACTTCCTTACCGCGACAGTGCTGGCCGCTATTACCAATGAAGAATCGATTCTGTGCCTATGGGATGAGCCTGACAACTATATCTATCTTCCTGAGCTGAGCCACTTTATAACGGCCTGCAGGAAAGCGTTCGAGAACAGCGCCGTTGAATCGCAGCTGGTTATGTCTAGCCACAACCCAAGAACGATTAACGAATATTCGGAACACAACACTTTCCTGGTAACCCGGCAATCGCACTTGCACCCGTCCCGGTTGGAGCGTGCGGCAGATAAAGAATACCTGAGCGCAACCTTTGTTGATGCCTATGAGAATGGAGAGCTCGATTAATGGCAGTGAATCGATACAGGAACCATTTGGTTATTTATCTTGAAGACAAGCCATACCGGGGTATTGTGAATGGTGTGAAAACCATGCCTTCAGTGAATGATTATGTCATTGATGCCAAGCCACCCAGTGGCGGCTGGCCAAAAGTGTTCGCTGAACTCGAAGATAACTTGAAGCTGCTGAATGACCGGCCCGGTATGCACGCCCTGTTGTTGATGGACTTCGACAACGATTTTGAATCAAGAAAGCAGAATTTTGATGAAATACTGAACGGCCAGTCCTGCAAGGAGCGAGTTTTTCTTTTGGGTATCGACGAGAAGGAAAGCGAGGACCTCAAGGCAACGCTCCAACAAAGCAACAATGAGGCGGTAGGCAAACGCCTCCTGCAGCACTGCCCGGATGAAACATCCGTTGATTGGCAAAACACGCACCTGAGGTGTAATGAACACGAGATTGCTCGAATGAGGACCGCCGGAGTGTTTACGTGGCTGTTCGTTTGAGCTGACCCCCGAATCTGACACGGCCACCCACATCTTACGTATCGCCCGTGGCATTGCCCCGGAAGATGCCGCCGACAACAAGCAGGTGGTGTTTTACGATTGGGTGTGGGTTCTGACGGCAATCCGCTGACCGGTGGGGCCACGGGCAAGGGCATCGACAAGAATATTCTGGATTGCTACCGCTTTCTGGTGCACAACTACGATGACGGCGATGCGGTGTACCTGTTTGGTTTCAGCCGGGGTGCCTACACGGTTCGGTCGTTGGCGGGGTTGATTGGCAATTGCGGTATTCTGCGCCGGGAACACGCGGGTAAAGCCGCGAAGGCTTATTCACTGTACCGCCGGCGCAGCCGGGCTTCGGCACCGGGTAGCAGCAAGGCCGCCGCCTTTCGTCGGGATTACGCGGTGGCCGGTGGCGGCCGGGTTCATTTTGTGGGCGTGTTCGACACCGTTGGCGCACTGGGCATACCTGCGCCGTTTCTGGGAACTTTGGGCACGTCTCATTATCTGTTCCATGACACAGAGCCCGGCGACATTATCAACCACGCCCGCCATGCCGTTTCCATTGATGAAAACCGCCAGGATTTCGAACCCACGCTGTGGACCCCAAAAGCCGGGGTGGACCTGAAGCAGGTGTGGTTCGCCGGCGTACACACCGACATCGGCGGCGGCTACCCCAATCGCGCCCTGGGCGACCACGCCGGCCAGTGGCTGGCCCGCGAGGCAGAAGCCTGCGGCCTGGCTTTCGAACCCCACTTCCTGGATAACCTCACCCCGGACCACACCGGCCCGCAGCACAATGAATACAAAGGCTTCTACCGCGCCATGCGCCGGCGCATGGCGCGGTAGAAGCCTTTGTATTCATTGTGCTGCGGGCCGGTGTGGTCCGGGGTGAGGTTATCCAGGAAGTGGGGTTCGAAAGCCAGGCCGCAGGCTTCTGCCTCGCGGGCCAGCCACTGGCCGGCGTGGTCGCCCAGGGCGCGATTGGGGTAGCCGCCGCCGATGTCGGTGTGTACGCCGGCGAACCACACCTGCTTCAGGTCCACCCCGGCTTTTGGGGTCCACAGCGTGGGTTCGAAATCCTGGCGGTTTTCATCAATGGAAACGGCATGGCGGGCGTGGTTGATAATGTCGCCGGGCTCTGTGTCATGGAACAGATAATGAGACGTGCCCAAAGTTCCCAGAAACGGCGCAGGTATGCCCAGTGCGCCAACGGTGTCGAACACGCCCACAAAATGAACCCGGCCGCCACCGGCCACCGCGTAATCCCGACGAAAGGCGGCGGCCTTGCTGCTACCCGGTGCCGAAGCCCGGCTGCGCCGGCGGTACAGTGAATAAGCCTTCGCGGCTTTACCCGCGTGTTCCCGGCGCAGAATACCGCAATTGCCAATCAACCCCGCCAACGACCGAACCGTGTAGGCACCCCGGCTGAAACCAAACAGGTACACCGCATCGCCGTCATCGTAGTTGTGCACCAGAAAGCGGTAGCAATCCAGAATATTCTTGTCGATGCCCTTGCCCGTGGCCCCACCGGTCAGCGGATTGCCGTCAGAACCCACACCCAATCGTAAAACACCACCTGCTTGTTGTCGGCGGCATCTTCCGGGGCAATGCCACGGGCGATACGTAAGATGTGGGTGGCCGTGTCAGATTCGGGGGTCAGCTCAAACGAACAGCCACGTAAACACTCCGGCGGTCCTCATTCGAGCAATCTCGTGTTCATTACACCTCAGGTGCGTGTTTTGCCAATCAACGGATGTTTCATCCGGGCAGTGCTGCAGGAGGCGTTTGCCTACCGCCTCATTGTTGCTTTGTTGGAGCGTTGCCTTGAGGTCCTCGCTTTCCTTCTCGTCGATACCCAAAAGAAAAACTCGCTCCTTGCAGGACTGGCCGTTCAGTATTTCATCAAAATTCTGCTTTCTTGATTCAAAATCGTTGTCGAAGTCCATCAACAACAGGGCGTGCATACCGGGCCGGTCATTCAGCAGCTTCAAGTTATCTTCGAGTTCAGCGAACACTTTTGGCCAGCCGCCACTGGGTGGCTTGGCATCAATGACATAATCATTCACTGAAGGCATGGTTTTCACACCATTCACAATACCCCGGTATGGCTTGTCTTCAAGATAAATAACCAAATGGTTCCTGTATCGATTCACTGCCATTAATCGAGCTCTCCATTCTCATAGGCATCAACAAAGGTTGCGCTCAGGTATTCTTTATCTGCCGCACGCTCCAACCGGGACGGGTGCAAGTGCGATTGCCGGGTTACCAGGAAAGTGTTGTGTTCCGAATATTCGTTAATCGTTCTTGGGTTGTGGCTAGACATAACCAGCTGCGATTCAACGGCGCTGTTCTCGAACGCTTTCCTGCAGGCCGTTATAAAGTGGCTCAGCTCAGGAAGATAGATATAGTTGTCAGGCTCATCCCATAGGCACAGAATCGATTCTTCATTGGTAATAGCGGCCAGCACTGTCGCGGTAAGGAAGTATATTTTTTCACCATCCGATAACTGACAAAAATTCAGCTCCAGACTTTTGGAACCTTCGCCACTGAATTTGAAAACCAACTCCTTTTCATCTTTGCCGGTGCTTTCAAATTTGAAGTTGGCAAAGTCGGGCATCCGCAGCTTCATGAATTCTTCGATTTTTGTATACAGTGCGGGATAAACAGCCAGTTGGTGGCGAACCCAATCCAGCGTATTGCTTGCTTCGCGTGCCAGGTAAGGCGTTTCTTGTTTGCTGGCTCGCCTGAAATTGCCGGGCACCGGAGCTAACACGATAATTCGCGCCAACCACTCGCGAAAACGCGCAATAGGTGCATCGTCATTTCGCGTAGAGATCAGAGGCAAACCCACGTGGTGCCAATCCAGGGTGAACTCTGCACTTTTTCCCAGCTGTATTTTGCCTTCTTCACGGAAAAAATGAGTTTTGCCATTTACTTTAAGTGATTCCCGACGGATGCGGGGCTGGGTGAAATTCTCCGGCAGCTCTACTTCCAGGACATATTCGTAGACTTGCTTGCCAAGTGTCGCGGCACATTCCAGGTGAATGGGTTTATGGGTCTCGCCGAAGGCGAAGTCGCTTTCGCTGACCAATTCTTTCAACTGCGTTACGCCCCGCCCGATTTGCTGCAATACCTCCACCGCATCAAAAAAACTGGATTTACCCGCGCCGTTTCTGCCTAGCACCAGAGCGGAATGTTCGTCTTTAAGAGTTACTTCAAAATTCTGAAGGCAGCGGTATTGGTGAAAATAAAGTTTGTTCAGCATCGGTATTTTGCCCTTCTCGGCCACGAACTTCAGGAGAACTTTAACACGTGTATTTAATCCTGGCTTGCCATGCTGCCAGGTCTATAAGCAGCCTATTCAATGAACCACTTGTATCTTGCCCCAGTCCCCACCGACATTCTCCAACAACCCCCGCAAAGCCGGACTACGATACGAAACCCCATCATCCTCCCACCGCCGCCGAACACTCACATGCACCACCGGCTCAACATCCCGCACGACGTGCCGGCGCATGGCGCGGTAGAAGCCTTTGTATTCATTGTGCTGAGGGCCAGTGTGGTCCGGGGTGAGGTTATCCAGGAAGTGGGGCTCGAAAGCCAAGCCGCAGGTTTCTGCTTCGCGGGCCAGCCACTGGCCGGCGTGGTCGCCCAGGGCACGGTTGGGGTAGCCGCCGCCTATGTCGGTGTGTACGCCGGCGAACCACACCTGTTTCAGGTCTACCCCGGCTTTCGGGGTCCACAGCGTTGGCTCGAAATCCTGGCGGTTTTCATCAATGGAAACGGCATGCCGGGCGTGGTTGATAATGTCGCCGGGCTCGGTGTCGTGGAACAGATAACGAGACGTGCCCAGGGTCCCCAGAAACGGAGCAGGTATGCCCAGTGCACCAACGGTATCGAACACGCCCACAAAGTGAACCCGGCCACCACCGGGCACGGCATAGTCCCGACGAAACGCGGCGGCTTTGCTGCTACCTGGTGCCGAGGCCCGGCTGCGTCGACGGTACAGCGAATAAGCCTGCGCCGCCCTGCCCGCATGCTCCCGGCGCAGAATACCGCAATTGCCAATCAACCCCGCCAACGACCGAACCGTATACGCACCCCGGCTGAAGCCAAACAGGTACACCGCATCACCGTCATCGTAGTTATGCACCAGAAAGCGATAGCAATCCAGGATGTTCTTATCGATGCCCTTGCCCGTAGCCCCGCCGGTCAGCGGGTTGCCATCCGAGCCCACGCCCCAGTCGTAGAACACCACCTGCTTGTTGCCGGCGGCGTCTTCCGGGGCAATGCCACGGGCAATACGCAGAATGTGGGTGGCAGTGTCAGATTCGGGGGATTGCCAGGTACCATCTGAGCAGATGATGATGTTTTTCATAAGCGCTCCTGTTCCTTGGAGTTGATACACAATCCGTTTTGAATCCAGAATCGCCGCCCAGGCCCCTCTTCAGGCCCTGCGGCCGGCCAGGGGGAAAAGAGTTTGTTTAGCGAGCATTAATCATTCGCCTCTCCGTGCCCGCAAAACCATACAACTCATCGAGTAAATCAGGATGAGCGCGGCAAAGCCGAATTAGGCGATCCATTGCCACACTCTGCGCCACTTCGCCGCGCTCATATTTCGAGAAGGCATTCCTGCCCCCGCCAAACAATAACGCGGCCTTCTCCTGATTCAGGCAAAGTGCCTGACGCGCAGACTTCACCTCTTCCGGTGAAAGCAAACCCTCCGCCTTCCGCTTGGCGGCCACCACCGCACGGTCATTACCACGGATCTGATCCGTGGTAAGAAACTCATCGCCACAAGCATCACACACAGAGAAAGCAACGGATACATCTATGTCCTGCCCCTTGTACCGAAGACGTTCCATGGCAGAGCATTCTTGAACACTCGTGGAGCCACACGCTTTACAATTGTTCATACCCTATCCTCTAAAACCGACTAAGGTGGAACGACCCGAGGCTGATCATCAGAAAATCATCGACCAACGAAAACTTCACATACAACTCATCCAGTGCACCGTCGCCGTCCGGTCTTGGATGTCTGGTGACGTAGGCATCGTCGATGGACCCATCCTCACGGAAATGGGTTTTCTGGAACTCCTCAAGAGTTAACCCACAAAGACAGGAGATAACATCCGCCAACTGGTAACCCAGGTTGGCTGCATCCAAAAAGACTCTTCGGCCTCTGTAGCGAATCCTTTCAGCCTTTGCGGCGCTTCGCACTTCATCCAGATTGTAGTACGGCATCAAAATAACCATTATGGTTAGAAGAAGTATAGCTCAATGCTGTTTCGCGAGAAAGGTCTCTTACTCAGCTTTCTTTCCGAGTAAGAAAAGGCCGGATTTAGCGACGGCCAGGTGCCATCTGAGCAGATAATGATATTTTTCATTGCGGCTCCTTTTCCTTGGAGTTGATAAAAATTCCATTTTTTGCCACGGAATCCACGGAAGAACACGGAAGGAAAACAAACAATTTCCTACTAACGGTCTTCGCTTTTATCTTTTTTCCGTGTTCTTCCGTGGATTCCGTGGCCAATCAAGTCTTTATCTTTGTCTTTTTCCGTGTTCTTTGGTGGTTTTCGTGGCAAAAAAGCCTTTAGTCTTTACCGGGCACCCGATCCCCAGCGCCCTTACCCGCCACAGTCATAAAGATATACTTGAAGTAAGCGCCCACTGTCAGGTTCTCCAGCATCTTCTGATCTGTCTCCGCCAACAACTTCGGGGTAGACATATCAATATCATTCACCTGCGCCAACCCGGTAATCCCCGGCCGGGCATTCAATACGCCACGGCCTTCACGCTCGTTAATCAACTCTTCCTGGTTAAACAAACAAGGCCGCGGCCCCACCAGGCTCATTTCGCCCTTCAGCACATTCCACAGCTGCGGAAGCTCATCCAGCTTGGTGCGGCGCAGAAAGTGACCGAAGGGGGTAATGGCACTGGCACTGGCCAGGTGGCTGGCGACGGAGGCGGTGTCTTTCTTCATGGTGCGAAACTTCACCAGAGTGAACGGCTTCCGGTTACGCCCTACCCGCTGCTGGCGAAAAATGGGCGAGCCAGTGTCAAACAGACCAATCACCACCAGCACCAGCAACACCGGCAAACCAAACACCAGCCCCAACAGGGCAAAGAAAAAATCGAACAAACGAATCACAAAAATTCCTTATTGATCGGGAAAGCAGCGTTTCAGCCCTTCATCCACACTCAGCGGCGGTTGCCAGCCAAGCAGGTTGCGGGCTTTGGAAATATCCACCTGCAAGGAACCCAGCAGGCGTTGGGCCATGCCCTTTTTGCCCAGTACTGTGGCACCGAACATCAACAGCCCGGCGGGCACCGGCACCAACCGAGAAGGTTTACCCATGGCTTTGGCCACGCCCTGTAACAGCTCAGTGGTGGAAAGGTCTTCACCATCGCCGGCCAGGAACACCTGGTTGGCCGCGGCGGGGTGATCTATGCAGGTGATGATCAGGTCTACCAGGTTATCCAATGCGACCAGGGAGCGTTTGTTGTGGATGGCGCCCAAGGGAAGTGGAAGGCCTTTTTCAACCAGCCTGATCATACTGGCGAAGTTACCCTTCACCCCCGGCCCATAAACCAGCGGCGGGCGAATGATGACCACCTCCATGCCGGTTTCGGCCGCCAATGCTTGCAAGCCCTGCTCGGCTTCCCTCTTGGAAATACCGTAGGCGTCTTCCGGCGAGGGCGTATCTTCTGCGGTGAAAGGCTGGTTCAGCGGCGTTTGCTCACCGTTTACCTTGATGGAACTGATAAAAACAAACCGGCGAACGCCGGCTTCAGCCGCCTGCCTGGCCAGGTTGAGTGTGCCGTCAACGTTTACCTTGCGGTATTCCGCGAGGGGGTGTGGCACTTCGTCTTTCATGATGTGGGCGCGGGCGGCGGTGTGGACAACAACATCCACCTTTTCCAGAGCCTGCTCCCAACGAGCAGAACCGTCCAGGTCGCCAACCACTATATACCCGGGCAGCTCAGCTTGGCGAGTCGACCGCACGGCACCCACTGCTGAAAAGTGGCCATACTCAGCTAGTCGTCTTTTCAAGGAGTTCCCTACAAAACCACTGGCACCGGTCACAAGCAGCTTTCGTTGTTGGGTCATTTAGCTAACAAATCTCTATAAATCTGCATGTGTTGATCCACTATTTTTTCGATAGCGAACTCTTTCTCTGCCAGCTCCCGTCCTGATCGCCCCATTTGCATACGTAGACCTGAATCTTCGAGCAAGGACTGAATAGCATCTGCCAAGGCTACCGGATCTTTTACTGGCACCAATACGCCAGACTCACCCGGCTTGATTGCATCCCGACAGCCAGGATGATCCGTGGTGACGACAGCCCGGCCACAGGCCGCTGCTTCCACCAAACTCTTCGGCAACCCCTCGCCATAATAAGAGGGCAGGCAGACGATATTGGCAGCGCCATATTGGTCTGCGATATCTGAGCGATAACCCAGCAGCGTAACATCGTTGCCCTGCTTCCAGTTGACCAGATCTTCTTCAGTAGCACTGGTTGGGTTACCGGGATCAGGCGAGCCAATCAAACGAAAATCAACATCAACACCCCGTTCGTTTTTGAGAATCTCCGCAGCACGGACAAACTCAAATACCCCTTTGTCTCTGAGTAACCGAGCGGCCATGACCACAACGGGTCTTCCTTCCGGTTCCGGAACGACAGGGTATTCCTCAAGATCTACCCCTGAGCCTGTGATCATTCTTGCTTCGTCTATTTTTAGGGCTTGAGCACGGAGCAACGCGTCTCGATCACTAGGGTTTTGAAATATCACCCTGAGCTGAGATTGTTTAAATGCTGCACGGTACATTTTCTTAACCAGCTCTAGCCGAAAACCACCCCTTTCAGTTGAAGAATGGAAAACAGTACCCAGACCGGAAATAGCAGCCACCACAGACCTGACTGCAGCTAACCTGGCAGCTATCCCGCCGTAAAGTACTGGCTTGATGGTAATTAAATGGACTAGGTCTGGCCGCATGCAGCGAAATAAGCGGACAATACACAGCAAAGTCCAAAGTTCGGTAAATGGATTTTGGCCACTGCGGGCAATTGGCACTTCGTAATGGGTAAAGCCCAGTTCTTTGATTTTTCCTATGGCCAAACCAGAGCCTGAGGCGATCGTTACCTCCCAGCCTTTGCTCTTTGCCGCTAAAGCAAGTGGCAACCTATGAGATAGAAAAAATTCTGGCGTATTCACCACAAAAAGAATTTTTTTTGCCACTGCAATCAAACCCGCAAATCCGCATCACCCAACGGCAGCACACCTTTCAAATCATAAAGTACGCCACCTTCATTCAAATACCCTCGCAAATCCCCGGCACCCATCGCTGCATACTCTTTATGAGGAACGGCCAGAATAACGGCATCATACTCCCCGGCAGAAGGCTCATTCACGAGACTGATACCATATTCCTCTTCCGCCTCAGCGTTATCGGCCCAGCAGTCGGTAATGTCTACGTTGCAGCCGAACTCTTGTAGTTCTTTCACCACATCAATAACGCGAGTGTTGCGCAGGTCCGGGCAGTTTTCTTTGAATGTAAAGCCCATTACAAGTACTCGGGCATTGGCAACGGTGTGGCCGACTTTAATCATGGCCTTTACCAGTTCAGAGGCCACATAAGACCCCATCCCATCATTCACACGACGGCCGGCGAGGATGATTTCCGGGTGGTAGCCAATGGCCTGGGCCTTGTGGGTTAGGTAATACGGATCTACCCCAATACAGTGGCCACCCACCAGGCCGGGTTTGAACGGCAGAAAGTTCCACTTGGTGCCGGCGGCGGCCAATACTTCATGGGTATCAATGCCCAGGCGGGAGAAAATCATCGCCAGCTCGTTTATCAACGCAATGTTGAGGTCACGCTGGGTATTTTCGATAACCTTCGCCGCCTCAGCGACTTTAATCGAACTGGCTTTGTGAGTGCCGGCAGTGATGACATCCGCATAAAGTGCATCTACCTCTTCGGCAATCGCCGGCGTAGAGCCGGAGGTGACTTTTTTAATGGTGGTTACCCGATGCTCCTTGTCGCCCGGATTAATACGCTCCGGGCTGTAACCGGCGTAGAAGTCCTGGTTAAACGTAAGGCCAGATACTTTCTCCAGCACTGGCACACAAACTTCTTCCGTTGCACCCGGGTAAACGGTGGATTCGTACACAACAATGTCGCCGGCCTTCAGCACCTTGCCCACGCTTTCACTGGCTTTCACGAGCGGAGTCAGATCCGGCGTTTTAAATTCGTCAATCGGGGTGGGGACAGTCACAATGTAAACGGAACTATCAGCCAGATCGTCCAGATAATCTGTAAACGATAGTTTGGTGGCGGCAACCAGCTCAGCAGAAGACACTTCCTTAGTGAAGTCGACGCCCTGTTTAAGTCCCGCAATGCGTTTGGCGTTGATGTCAAAGCCCACAACTTCCCTTTTTTCGCCAAAAGCAACAGCTAAAGGTAGCCCGACGTACCCCAGACCAATTACTGCAATCTTTTTCATAAAAAATCGTCCAATGACTAGCGTTCAATAAGTTTAAAAACCGCGCCCATTGCTCTGGGGTGACCAGAAACTGCACTTCATCCAAGTTACGTTGAAGGCCGGTTGCGAATTCGTCCAGGCCTACTGCTTGCCGGTTTAGTTTTTAGAAGGTGTTTCAGGAGACTGGAGCCCATGAAGCCTGCCATGCCAGTGACTAGTCAGGCTTTGGGCTGCTCGGGAGGGTTCCAAGTAGTTGCGAATAGGTATTCATCGTCTTTTCATCCATCCTGCGCCTCCAGCCACGCCTGAAACATCAAGACACTCCAAAGATGATACTGCCAGTTCTTTTTGCCACTCAGATGCTCAGCCCACATGGTGCGAATCGGCGCGGGGTGGAAATACCCTTCGCTGCGCAAACGGCTTTCATCCAGCAATGCTTCAGCCCATTCCCGAAGCGGCCCGCGCAGCCAGGTGTCCAGCGGAATACCAAAGCCCATTTTAGGGCGCTCAATCAATTCTCTGGGAACGTGCTTGTAAAGCACCTGGCGCAACAACCATTTGCCCTGCCCCTCGCGGATTTTCAGATTCAGGGGCATGCGCCAGGCAAGTTCAACCACACGGTGGTCCAGCATCGGCACACGGGTTTCCAGGCTATTGGCCATGGCAGCTCGGTCGACCTTGGTGAGAATGTCATCCGCCATATAGGTTTGCGCATCCATCGCCATCATGGCGTGTTCCAAGCAGTCGGTATCCGGCCACGCTGTCGGGCTGGTAATCAGCGTTTGCGGCTCTGTCGCGCCAATCACCAGGCTGGCGGGATCTGTCCAATGGCTGGTGAGTTGTCGGTAAAACGCATGGCCGTCGGAGAGCGCCAGCACATCCGCCAGCTTGCGTGCCTTTTCACCGGGAATGGATAGGCGCAGCCTCTGGGGTAACACCGGCCTGGCCCAGTCGAACAGCCTATCCCAGGTGGCTGGGGATAAACTGCGCAACAAACGGGCACCGGCAAGCCGGGTGAATCGGGGCAAACGCTGCACCGGCCCCCAGACCTTGCCAGCCGCCATGTATCGGTTATAGCCGCCAAAGAGCTCATCACCACCATCGCCACTCAGCGCCACGGCCACCTGTTGCCGGGCCATCTGGCTAACCAGAAATGTCGGGATCTGGGAGCTGTCACTGAAAGGCTCGCAGTAGATATTCGGCAACTTAGGAATCACCGCTTGGGCCTCATGTGGACGCACATAGAGTTCCGTGTGTTCCGTGCCTAGATGCCCAGCAACTGCTTTCGCGTGAGTGGCCTCATTATAACCGACTTGATCAAAACCAATGGTAAAGGTACGAACCGGGCGCGCTGACTGCGCCTGCATTAACGCCACAATCGAACTGCTGTCGATACCGCCGCTGAGAAAAGCACCCAGCGGAACATCCGCCAACATCTGTTCGGAAATGCTGGCTGAAAGCTGGTGTTCCAACGCATTAATAGCGTCTTCAGGCGTGCCGTTGAAAGGGCCTGCCAGGCCTTGCTCGACAATGTCATTCACCCGCCAGAAGGCTATTGGCTCAGCTGCTTCAACATTTCGGGCGCCATTACCGAGTGCAATCTGGACATAATGCCCGGGCATCAGCTTCTGAATGCCCTTGTAAATACTATACGGAGCCGGAATGTAGCAATGGCGCAACAACAAAGTCAGCGCATCGCGATCCACTTCTGCCTCAAATGCCGGGTGGGCCTTGAGCGCCTTCAATTCGGAGCCAAACATCAGAACGTCGTTACTCCACCCCCAGTACAGAGGCTTTTCACCCATCCGGTCACGCGCAAGTGTCAGAACCTGCTCTTGCTTATCCCATAAAGCAATGGCGAACATACCCACCGAGGCCTTCAGAGTTGCCTCTACACCCCAAGCTGAAAAGCAGGCCAACAGCGTCTCGGTATCCGAATGGCCTCGCCAGGAAGGCACTTTTTGCTCGGCCTTTAACCGGGACCGCAATGTTAAATGATTGTAGATTTCACCATTGAAGGCGACAACGTACCGCTCACAGCGGGATACCATCGGCTGGTCGCCGGCGGGGGAGAGATCGAGGATAGAGAGCCGACGATGGCCCAAAGCTACAGGCTCCGATTCATCCCACCAAATGCCTTCATTGTCGGGGCCCCGGTGGGTGATGGCGGCACTCATCGCCTTGGCTGTTTGTATCCCATCCAGGGAAGATTGAAGCGTAAAACCTATCAGCCCACACATATTGCTTAGCCCACCCGATCTATCGATACCCGAGAACAAGAAGAATTCGAAATAGTAGATCATCGAACCGGGACTGCCGATAAAGAGGAGAAATCAGGGCATACCGCATCCGTTTAAAAAAATTATGACCAGCCCCAATATCTATAAATTTGCGACACATATCAACCTGCTCAACTGGTATCTCCCTACTGTAATTTTCCAAAAACTCTTGAAGCTGTATGGTTATTTCCGCTCTTTCCCTCTTGAAAATGCGTTTGAAGCGACTTAGCCAAAACTGAAGCCCGTTACTTCCGCCAATTACATTGGAATCGTGTTGCCGGTAATCAATATATGGTTCATTATCAAAAATAACCTCGCCCAATCCGGAGATCACCAAATAGACCCACCAATCGTGCATCTTTATATTTCTTATATTCGGTCTTTTAGCTTTTAATATATCAACAGCCTCTCGATTCAAGACGATTGTACAGCCAGTGGCGATATTTTGGATAACCGCATTTTCTAGCGCAACAGGCCTGGAGATTCCTCTACCCAAAGAAATGAACCTCAGGTTTTCATCCACCAACCTAGTCCTACTACAATACATCGCTGGTTTACCGGCCTCCACTCTCGAGAGCTTATCTAATGCGGCTTCCAGCTTACGCTGATGCCAAAAGTCGTCTTGATCAGAAAACGCCACAAACTGAGAGGAATCATCTACCTTATAAATTAATTCAAAAAAACTACCAACAACACCAACATTTTTTTCTTCATAGATCTCTATATCCTTCACCGAAGAATATCTATTAAGTAAACTAACAGTACCGTCGGTAGATCCATCATCTCTTACAGTTATTTTTACATTATCTAGGCTTTGGTCAAGAATACTTTCTATTTGCTTATCTAGGTATCGACATCCATTGAACGTCGACATCAGAACCTCTACTCTTGGCTCTCTCATAATTCTTCGCCTCTATCAACTCTAAACAATAAACCCGCCCCAGCATAAGAGGGACGAAAAATATCGGAGAAAGTAGTAGTGGATTTGTACCGGCCACTATAAACATTACCGTTAAGCCCACCGCCCATGCATACCCCTGCTGACCTAAACGCAAGAGACCGGCAATTACGTAAAAAAAATAAAAAAAGTAAAGAGCAAACCCAAACACTCCAAACTGTCTCAAGAGGTTGAAATGGCTAACCTCGACATCATTTACTAAAGAGCCAGCACCAGTACTATAAAACGAACTTCCGGGACCCTGGCCATAAATCAAGTAGCTAGGCTCATTAGCTAGTAGACTCAATATACTTTCAATATGCCCCATCTTGATACTAGACGATGAGGAGCTTTCTGAAAACTTTGAAAGAACCTCTGCGGACATATTTGGAAATAAGTAAATAGCCAGTAAAGATCCCAAGAAAATCAGCACGGGTATAGAAAAAATTCGGAGCACCTTGACATACTTTGAGCCACCACCAATAACTGCATACGCTAATATGATAAGAACAGCCCCACCAATTACTGCTATTGATAGCGTCATCACAGCCGCAGCAAAGATAACCATGCTTAAGGAATATTTTTTTGAAAATAGCGAGAGGGAAAACCCTAGGAGCAACCAAATAGACCACCGGAAATATACATTTGGAACCCCACCACCTATAGCTTTTACTCCGATATAACCCAGACGATTTTCAGCTGAAAACGAAGTAGCAGCAACCCCAACCTCTGGAAAAATAAATATGACGGAGAACGTTGTAATAACTATAATCGCTGCGAAAAGTGAAACCCTCAAAAAGTTGCTTTCCAGGAAATCCGCCCCCACTCTATTACCCACAACCAAGAGCGATACAAAAGCCACAAAACTCACCTCGGAAAACGCCGAACTAATATCATTCCCTCGCATTACAGACAACAGCGCAGCCGCTGAAAAAAATACGCAAACAGAAGCCTCAAAAAAATGTGATCTATTAAATCTTTCTTCAATAAGTTTTACTATCGCGAAAAACAGAAAAATAGAAAGAACCAGATACTTTAACCCGAACCCTCCACCAATATCTACCACCAAACTAAAAAGCAGCAACCAGACCAGAAACCTGGACAATCTTGCAGTAGATACGCCATAGCTATGCATTAGCACCACTTAAAAGAAATCGGCAGCTATTGCGACCGTATTGAATTAACCTTAACCCAGAGATTTTTATGGCTTTTATAAACCTTATAGTTATAAACCGAGAGCTCAAGACAACTTTCGTTATAGCAACCGACACTAAATTAAACAGTCGGCCACATAGACCTATGACCACTTTCACTTTAATAAACTTAAGATCAAAAATTTAGTCAGACTAAATCAAGCCCAGAAAAAAGAATTACTGGATGCAGCTTGACCTATTAGACTAGTCCGATTTTGACTTATAGTGCCCGTCAACCCCCCGCCCCAAAAAATCTCTTAGAACGATTATAAAGCCGCGAACTACCAGGGATAGAAAAAATAAACTTCAAAAAATATCGAACATTAAAAGGATCACACCTGAACGCCTCAAAAAGCATCCCCCGCCCGTTTTTAATACCTTGACAGATTTTCGCATCCCCCAAACGATGCAGCCAAGCCGCTCTTAACTCTTTGTCAGCATTTATGGCCTTGGCATGTTGATGATAAAGTAGCTCAAGAGCAAAAAGATGCGCTTTATTATTCTGGGTGATACTGCCCTCTGTAACATACGAGAGCAACGTAGGTTCTTTTAAATATGTCAACTTCGTGATTTTTGCAAGCTTAAGCGCAAGATCCCAGTCTTGATAGCGGGGCATTTCTGGGGTAAAACCACCAACTATTTCCAAGCACCTTTTCTTTACTACTAGCGTTGGTGTACCCACATGATTTTGCCAGAGTAGCGATGTGTAAATATCTTTCTCGTTGAGGGTATAAAGGCCAACCGGCATCAAACGGCAGCCACCGGGCCAGATCTGAATGAAGTTACTGAATACCGCGCCAATCTCTACATCCGCCTCAAATACTTTAAGGTAGTCTTCGAGTTTTGAGCACGTCCACTCATCATCACTATCCTGAAATGCAACAATCTTACCTCTAGCCAGCCGTATACCAATATTTCTAGCTTCAGCACCACCAACGTTGGATGTTAACTTTTCGTATCGGATACGGCTGTCGACGAACCCTGAAATAACCTCGTCCGTGTTGTCCTTTGACGCGTCGTCTACGATGATCAACTCAAAATCAGAAAAACTCTGCGAAAGAACCGAGCGGATGCTTCTGGAAATTTCCCTAGCTCTGTTATAGGTAGGCATTACCACACTGACTTTTGGCTGCCTTTCAGGTTCTGGGACATCATTAATTTTTACTATCATATATTCCGGTTCTCAGAAACTGCTTTTTCGCGGTCTTTTTTATACCGCCACTTGATCTGCTCGCCAACAGAAACCGAAGTTAAAGCTCCGGGCGCTAATCCTTACGCCCCCCAAGTGATGTCAGCTCACGTATAGCGTCCCACCATTCGCGATTCAGCAGAATGCTAATGCCGAAGTACAACGGTCCCGAAATTAGCACTGCCACCACCAAATGAAGATAGGGGTTAGTAAACGGGAGAGTGAGGCCGTACGCCGTACCTATGGCAATTGTGGCTATCAGTGCCGGTCGTATAGTGGCAATGGAATAGCTGAGCAGCCCTGCATGGCACAAAGGCCTTACAAGGAAAAACCACCCCGGTATAAACATGACCAGCGCAAAACCGAGCAATGACCAGGCTAAACCTTCGGTACCAAACTGAGCACCAAACCAGAGGATTGGCGGCACCAGGCATAAACTGACCAGATTCCATTTTAGCGCAAGATCGGCCCGCCCCATGCCTAAAAGCAGGCTTCCCACCGGGTTTCCGGTTGACCGGAAAAAACCCCAGATAGCGAGGAGACGCAACAGATCGGTTGCGGCCAACCACTTATCACCCAGCATAATCGTTATGACCTGGGGTGCGAAAAACGCGATACCCACGTATAAGGGTGCGTTGGTGGCGGCAGTCATGTTCAGAGTCTTTAGATAGATAGACCGAACCTTGTGTGTATCCGCTTGCACTTGAGCGATCAGCGGAAAGCCTACCCTTGTGATGATGGGGTTAACCATACCCTGAATTTGAAAAACAAGTTGTCTTGGTAGACTGTACAGGCCTAATGCGCTTGCGGCCAACATCCGCCCTCCGAGTAATAGGTCAACACCGCGGTTCACTTCATTCACAAGATTGTTGGCAGCCAGAGCACCACCAAACCCGAGAAACGAGCGTACATCGGCGTATCGGAAGCGCCACAACGGCCGCCAACCTCTGGCTAGAATCAACCAGGCCAGCAAAGTGACTGTGGTCGCGTTAACAACAGCACCAATAACTAGGGCGTATACACCCTTTCCGGAATAGGCCGCGATCACCGCCGCCACAAACCCTGACAGAGCGGCCACAACCTCAATAGATGCAACTGGGCGAAAATCCAGCGCTTTTTCCGCCGTCATCTTTAGCTGCTGACCCAGAGCGGTAATGCCGAAGACTGTGGAGGAGAGCATTAGCAACGGCGTCAGACGTTTTTCACCAAAGAATCCGGCGATCATCGGGCTGAGCGCAAGTACCGTCAACGTTAACCCCACTCCGAAAAAGAGGTTCAACCAGAACAGGCTTGACCGTTGGGCCTGCGTTACATCAGAACGCTGCACATAGGCACTGTTCACGCCCATATCGGTGAACACAGTGCCAAACCCGAGCACGACAGCCACCATTGCCATTAACCCAAAATCTTCCGGTGTTAATAACCGTGCAAGTACTGCAACTTGGCCGAGCTGCAGCAACACCCTTGCAACAGCGACCCCGGTAGTCCAGCGTACAGCTGAGAAGGTTCGGTGCTTCAGGGTCACGGCTTTTTCGCTGTCACATAATATCCAGATGTCTCCAGCGCCCAGTTTTTATCGAGCTTATCCAACAGAGGCGCCAGTTTCTGCCCGAGGTACCAGAAAGGTAACAATGCAGCTTTGACCAAAGCCCGGAGCGGCCGGGGCCCGCGAATAAAGCGTTGGCTAAAATAATTCCCTTTCAGAATCCACATGGTAAAAAAGCCAGATTGCGGCTCTACCGTCACGTCCACAAATCCCGCCTTCTCAAACAGGTATTTGAGGCCATAAGGTGTGTAACGGAAGAAATCAAAAGGGGCCTCGTGTATCCACCATTGCCAAGGCACCTGTAGCACCATCCCACCGCCCGGCTTGAGGATTCGAAAAGCTTCGTTAAGCATGGTTTGCGGCTCACAGAGATGTTCCAGCACCGAAAGCGACACAACGGTATCGGCGACCTCCGAGTCTATGGGCAGCGGCTTATTCAGATCCGCCGCAATATCGGCTTTGGTGTCGTGGAAACTACCCGCCCAGTCGACTGCGATGTATTGGTCTGCGTGCTGAAGGAAAAAGTCTTTATAGGGGGATTCGCCGGCGCCCAGATCGTAGAGGGTCCCTTTGTAATTCGGGGAATACTTGGCAAGAAAGTGATCGCCGATGTCGTAAACCAGCCAGTTGTGCCACTGGCGGTTTGAATGGTTCTGGCTCATGGTCATGAAAAGAATCTTTTTACGCTGTTAACAATGTAATTCACCGTCTCTTTCTCCATACCAAACCACATCGGCAAGCGGATCAGACGTTCACTTTCTCTGGTAGTGTACTCATCATCGCCGTGGAAACGTGAGAAACGCAAGCCTGCAGGCGAAGTGTGCAGCGGTATGTAATGAAATACGGCATAGATACCATCTGCCTTCAGGTGCTCGAGTAACGCTGTGCGCTCCGCTATATCTTTGACTTTGATATAAAACATATGGCCGTTATGCTGGCACTCTGCTGGGATTGTCGGTACTTCAATTCGTTCGCGTTGCGCCAAACCGTTTAAGGCAGAGTAGTAGCTCTCCCAAATTGACAATCGGTTTTGGGTGATTGTGTCCGCCCACTCCAACTGCCCCCAAAGGTAAGCCGCCTGAAGTTCACTGGGCAGGTAACTGCTGCCCATATCCACCCAGGAATATTTATCCACCATGCCACGGAAGAACTGGCTACGGTTGGTGCCCTTCTCTCGGATGATCTCTGCTCGTTGTACATATTGCTCATCATTGATGATAAGAAGACCACCTTCGCCACCGCTGGTGAAGTTTTTCGTTTCATGGAAGCTGTACGCTGAAATCTGCCCAAACGTCCCTAGCGCCCCACCTTTGTACGTAGCCATCATGCCCTGAGCCGCATCTTCAATGACGCAGAGGTTGTGGCGCTCTGCAATCGCCATAATCGTGTCCATCTCACAGGCAACGCCAGCATAATGAACCGGTACGATGGCCCGCGTTCGCGGGGTGACAGCTGCTTCGATTAGCTTTTCGTCGATATTCATGGTGTCCGGACGGATATCCACGAACACTATCCTGGCACCACGGAGTACGAATGCGTTTGCCGTACTTACGAAAGTGTAGCTCGGCATGATCACCTCATCGCCGGGCTGTACGTCGATCAGAACAGCCGCCAGTTCAAGAGCGGCGGTACAGGAAGGGGTGAGCAGCGTTTTTTTGGACGGCAGATTCGTTTCGAACCACTCCTGGCACTTTTTCCCGAAGGGGCCGTCTCCAGACAATTTATTATTTTTCAGCGCCTGTTTTATGTACTGCTCTTCATCTCCAGTACAAGGTGGCCGGTTAAACGGGATCATTATCGCTGCCCTTTGAGAAATTGCGATTCCAGTTTGAGTAAATCCTGTTTTCGATCTTTAATTCTTCGAGCCGGGTTGCCTGCATAGATACCCCAGGGTTGTGTGCTTTTATTCACCAATGTCATGGCACCAATAGAGCAACCTTCCCGGATTATCACCCCCGGAAAAATGATTGATCCTGCACCAATAATCACCTGCTTTTCCAATTGTACTTCTGCGAGATATTCGTTTTTAAACCGCGTTGGCACTAAGGAGTTCACCATTGTGCTGCCGCTATAATCATCCGACTGCGCAAAAATCTTGACACCGTAGGCTAAAGTACAGAAATCCGAGAGTGTGATTCCGGGGGAGCCACCAGCAACCAAGCACATTGGAGTTATGTGGCAATATTTGCCAATTGACACCTTCCCAGAGACAACGCAGAAGTCATCAATGCGCGAATTATCCCCAAGCTCAATAGTTTCGGGGTTGTAGATGCTCGCTTTATCACTAACCTTCACATTCCTACCGACTGCCTTGAATCCCGTGGTCAGTAGTGCTTCTCTTGTCAGATAAGCCATCATTTCCCTCAAAAATATCTGAAAGCTGCTTGATCAGCGTCGCTTTCGAAAAATACGAATGAACAATGCGAGCGTTTTTTTGCGCTTCGTCTCTTTCTAATGGTTCGAGCATCAAATCTTGCACATCATTCAGCTTAATTCCAAGACCACTCAAAAATCGCCACTGGCTCACGTCGCTCTGCATGAAAACTGTTTTACCCATTCCCAGCAGTGTGATGGTGTTGCCCATCGCCTGCTGTCGCCGGTGGTTAAAAATGGCGATGTCGAGGCTTTTCAAGAATTCCAGATAACTCTCGAGCGGCATGAAATCCGTCATGGCCATGAATTTTTCTCCAAACCACTCCTTGCCTTGGGCAATTAGATTCTGGGCGTGATTCTGGTCTCCATAGGACAGCGGCACGTAAATTTTGATGTCCTTATCTTTATACGGGAGCAGGCGCTCGAGTGCTTCAATGTGGTTGTTACTTGGGTCTGCGGAGTTGCCAAGAAGGATATTCAACCCGGCTTTTTCGGGGGACGGGTTCGTCTCGACCATTATACTTGGGTTGACCAGGTTGCTCTGGTACATAATGCATTCGTGGTAGATACCCTTCGCGCCATACCATTGCCGGGCCCGCTCTACATCGCCTTCTATGTAAGTAATCAAATGGCCCATACGCTTGATGACGATGCTCCGGAAAATTTCATTTTTTTTCCAGCGCCAATCCCTTACCTCGGCGTTGTGAATATAAAGATCACCACCCCAGATGGCCCAATAACATTTTTTCAACAGCCAAGGCTGTAAGGCCAAGAGATAAAAGAGATGACTACTAAAAAGGCCATGAAGGATAATCTTTTCAGCATTGTTCATAGCCATTGTTATGCCGATAAAATTTTTTAGAATACTGGGCATAACTCTGGTATCTGGAGACGCAGGCACATCCTTCTCTGTCACGTCACCGTAAATTATGAACCGATGCTTACCATCGTCGAAGTGTTGGTGGATGAAATCTCTGAACGGCAGGACAAACTTCTTGTCCCAACCGAACAAGTGCAATATTACTCCCTGGTTCATAACAATCCGTGCAGTTGGCGTACGATACGTTCGGCAGCATGGCCATCCCAAAGTGCCGGACACTGGCCGGAGTTTCCCCTGCCCTCGGGAATATTTAAGGCTTTCCGTAAGGTCATACCGGTCAAAGTCGCTGCTCCTTTTTAAAAGACTTTGCTGCTTTATCTTTATCTGACAGCAGAGGGCCATCAGGTAAGGCATGAACAGGCCACTCGATGTTTAAATCCGGATCATCCCAGCGAATCGACCGCTCATACTCCGGCGCGTAGAAATCCGTACATTTATACTGAAAATCTGCGGTATCACTGGTTACCAGAAAGCCATGGGCAAACCCCGGCGGCACCCACAACATGCGGTTGTTCTCTTCTGAGAGGTATTCCCCTACCCACTGCCCAAAGGTCGGTGAGTTCTTGCGCAGATCCACTGCCACATCAAATACTTCACCTCGGGTCACCCGCACCAGTTTGCCCTGCGGTTGTTTGACCTGGTAGTGCAGACCCCGCAGAGTATTTTTTACCGAGCGGCTGTGGTTGTCCTGCACGAAGGTGGCATCTATGCCTGCTTCACGGAAGGCTTTTTCGTTCCAGGTTTCCATAAAGAAGCCGCGTTCATCGCCGAATACTTTCGGTTCGATGAGTTTTACGGCGGGAATCTCGGTTTCGGTGATTTTCATGGTATTCGCTTATCGGTTTTTGATCAGTTTTTTCAGGTAGGCGCCATAGCTGTTCTTTTTCAGGTTTTCCGCTTCCGCCAACAGTTGTTCCTCGCCAATGAAACCCATGCGGTAGGCCACTTCTTCCAGGCACGCAATCTTCAGGCCCTGGCGCTTTTCCAGGGTTTCAATAAAACCGCTGGCTTCATGTAGTGAGTCGAAGGTTCCGGTGTCCAGCCAGGCGAAGCCCCGGCCCAGCAATTCGACGTTCAAGTCGCCCCGTTGCAGGTAGGCCTGGTTGACGCTGGTGATTTCCAGTTCGCCACGGTGGCTGGGTTTTACCTGTTTGGCGATTTCCACCACATCGTTATCGTAGAAGTACAGGCCGGTGACGGCGTAATCGGACTTTGGGTTGGCCGGCTTTTCTTCGATAGAAATGGCGCGTTGATTGCCGTCAAACTCAACTACGCCAAAGCGTTCCGGGTCGGTGACCTGGTAGCCGAATACGGTGGCGCCCCTCTCCCGCTTAGCAGCGGCTTGCAGCATATTGCTAAGGCCCTGGCCGTAGTAGATGTTGTCGCCCAGCACGAGGCACACGCTGTCCTGGCCGATGAAGTCTTCACCGATGATGAAGGCCTGGGCAAGGCCGTCCGGGCTCCGCTGCACTGCGTAGCTCAGGTTAATGCCCCACTGGCTACCGTCGTTTAGAAGGCGCTTGAAGCTTTCCTGGTCTTCCGGCGTAGTGATGACCAGGATATCCCGGATACCAGCCAACATCAGGACCGATAGCGGATAGTAGATCATTGGCTTGTCGTACACCGGGAGGAGCTGCTTGGAAATGCCTCGGGTAATCGGATAAAGGCGGGTACCGGAGCCACCGGCAAGGATGATCCCTTTCATTTACTTCTCCAGGTATTCGTTCAAGGTGAGCGTCAGCTGGCTTTGCCAGTCCGGCAACCGGATGTTCAAGGTGTTTTCCAGTTTGCTCAGGGCCATCCGCGAGTTCAATGGCCGTTTCGCCGGCGTTGGATAGTCGCTTGTCGGGATAGCCCGGGCATTGTCGGGGCCCAAGGATAGAGTCTCACCGGCCTGCTGTGCTTGCCGGAAAATTTCCTGGGCAAAGCCATGCCAGCTGGTGCCTCCTCTGGGAGCCAAATGGTAAAGGCCTGTTTTTAACTGGCCGTGAATCGCCAGGGCGGTTACCTGTGCGATCAACCGTGCCGGTGTCGGAGCGCCCACCTGATCCGCGACGATGCTGAGTTCTTCTTTGCTTTGGGCCAACCGCAACATGGTTTTCATGAAATTGTTGCCGCGGGCGCTGTAGACCCAACTGGTACGAAGGATGAGGTAATCTGCACCGCTGTTCTGGATGGCTTTGTCGCCTTCCAGTTTGGTTCGGCCGTATACGCTTAGCGGGCCTGTGGGGCTGATTTCTTGCCAGGGCTCGGTACCATTTCCGGGGTAAACATAATCGCTACTGTAATGGACAAGGCGGGCGCTGTTGGCTTTTGCGTATTCTGCCAATTGGCTGGGCAAGTCAGCATTCAGGCGCTTGGCTGCTTGTTGGTGTTCTTCCGCAGCGTCTACAGCTGTGTAGGCAGCAGCGTTTACGATTAACTCTGGCTTAACTTTTTCAAGGCAATCGGCTACGGCTTGTTGATCGCTTAGATCCAGCTCTTCTCTGTCCGGGCCTGTTATGGGACCGAGAGGGGAGAGGGTTCGGTGGAGTTCAAAGCCAACTTGGCCGTTTTTCCCCAGGAGCAGGATTTTCATACACCTTCCCCCAATCGCTCTCTTTGGTAACTGCCGTCTTGTACTCGTTGACACCAGTCCAGGTTGTCGAGGTACCACTGTACGGTCTTGCGGATGCCGGTTTCGAAGGTTTCTTTGGGTACCCAGCCGAGTTCTTTTTGGATTTTGCTAGCGTCTATGGCGTAGCGCCTGTCGTGGCCGGGGCGGTCTTTTACTGTGGTGATTAAATCCCGATAGCTGGCTTCCTGTGGGCGCAACTCCTGGAGGATATCGCACAGGGTGAGCACCACATCGATGTTCTGTTTTTCGTTATGGCCGCCGATGTTGTAAGTTTCACCCGGCTGGCCCTCGGTGACCACTTTATACAATGCCCGGGCATGGTCTTCGACGTAGAGCCAATCGCGAATCTGATCGCCTTTACCATAGACTGGCAAAGGCTTTCCTTCCAACGCGTTGAGGATCATCAACGGGATGAGCTTCTCCGGGAAATGGTAGGGGCCGTAGTTGTTGCTGCAGTTGGTTACCAGCGTTGGCAGGCCGTAAGTGCGTTGCCACGCCCGCACGAGGTGGTCTGAGCTGGCTTTGCTGGCGCTGTAGGGGCTACTGGGCGCGTATGCCGTATGCTCAGTGAATAAATGCTCTTTGGCGGCATCCGTTTGATCAGGATGCGGGAGGTCCCCGTACACCTCGTCTGTGCTGATGTGGTGAAATCGGAAGTTGGCCTTCTGGTCGCCTTCCAGTGCCTGCCAGTACTGGCGACAGGCCTCAAGCAGCGTGTAAGTACCAACAATGTTGGTCTCTATAAATGCCACAGGGCCATCAATGGAGCGATCAACGTGGCTTTCGGCGGCCAGGTGCATAATGGCATTCGGCTGGTGTTGGGACAGTACACGGTCCAGTTCCGCACGGTTACAGATGTCGACCTGCTCAAAGGCGTAGCGCTCACTGTCACTTACTTCCGCCAGGCTTTCGAGGTTACCGGCGTAGGTAAGCTTGTCGACGTTGACCACTTCGTCCTGGGTGTTTTGGATGATGTGGCGAATTACGGCGGAGCCTATGAAGCCGGCTCCGCCGGTTATGAGTAGTTTCATTTTGGTGCTTTGCCCGAGTTTGGAGATCGTCGCTGGCTTTGGGTGGGGTCTGACTTAGTACGGTCAGTCCCCTTTGTAGATTGCTGATCGTATGGGAGGGGGCTGGTTTTCGTCGTTTTCGTGTGAAAACCGTATTCAGCCCAGATTCACAGCTGAGCGGAATCGTCGCCTACTTCGTTGAAGATTGAGACGTCGATGTTGCCGTTTTTCAGAGTCTCTCGCCCGCTGATGGCCACTCGGCTTTCATTAACAAACGCCGCCATCACTTCATCAAAGATCTCTGCCGAAAACGAACATACGTGATCTTTGTGATCGGAGGTCTGGCGAAGAGTGAACGTGAAGTTGTCGCGGTCCATTTCTGATACCAGGCCTTCCAGGGTGGTGATTTTTTCTTCTTTTGTTCTCACGGCCTGAAGCACTCTTTTTACGCGCTTGGATGTTTCCCGGCCAAGCCGATAGGTTTCATCACCTTTCCCTAGAATGGTTCCGCCCACCTCAAACTCTGTAACAATGCCTGACAATGGCGGCACCAGTTTTTCCAGCGCTTCCAAAAGCTCAATTTCGAGTGTTTCGAGCTCGGAATCGGTGTTGTCGGTGCCTTCTGAACGACGAATTGCATGCGCCAGGGCACTTCCGATTTGTTGCATTTCCGCATCTTCGTCGTCCTTCAGCAGGCACTCTTGCGATTCTTCAGGAAGACTGAACGCCACTTCGAAGCTGTTGTAGGCAAAATGCTGTACAGGCAGATCGTACAAGCGCTTCCTGGAATTACTGGCACGACCTTGTTTGGCTGGCTCTTTGTACACGTGAGCGGCAGCTTTTCTTAATGCGGTACTGGCCCCTTCGACCACTTGCCTGATCACACTGGCTGGCACTGTACCAGCTGATAGCCCCTCGCCAATGGCGCGCAAACGAAATGCGGGTTGTAGGTGGGGCCAAAGCATTCGCCCTTTCTCTGGCAATACGGATTCAGGTAAGCCGCTCAAGGTTGTTCGCCAGGCCCTTTGGGGCTCAAGCGCATGATTAGCCTCCAACATCCAGACTACGGGTTGGTCTACCGCTTTGCGGACGCTGACTGTGCCCTTCTGAAGCTGGCTTACAATTTCATCGTTAGTAGGCGCAACCAAATAGCGGGCATGCTGGTCATTTTCGTCTACCAGCATAACCAAAGCTGTACACAATCCGGTTTCAGCGGTGAACAGCCGTGGGCCGTCAACGTCTATCAGAACGTCGAGTATTTCAATGTCTTGAAAATTATTGGAGTCACAAGTAAGACCTTTAATTTGCCAGTCCATTGTTACCCCTCGCTGCTGACGGTGAAGGCGGAGGCGCGTTCAATTTCTTCAAAAGGCCACCAAGTCACATGCGATGGCCTTGTCTTCGCCGGTGTCGGTTTGATCTTACCGTGTTCTGGCGCCAACTCACCACGAAAAATCAGCTTGCCCAACTTTGGGAAGAGCTCCGTTACATGTCGAGCGTCTGAAATGTCTCGAAACACCGACAAACCGTGCCGCATGCATGGATCACCCTTTGACGACTTACCGAGTTCGGCATGGGACCGAAAGTCCGCCAGGGCTGGCGGATTCTCTCGGCAAATTCTGTACACAACACCTTCGGCTGGCTGTGCATCATCAGGCGGACAACACTCGGGCCAATGTTTTGGAAAGCCTGCCATGGCCGTTATTCTCCTTCAGTAGTAGCTTTGTTTAACAAAATGATGGTGGCGTGAGGCCGTGCCGTCAATAATTGTGCGGATGGTCGCCGCTGGCTTTGAGTGGTGTTTGACCACGTAGGGCCAGGTAGTGAGTTTGTCGAGGTTGACCGTTCGCTTTAACTGAGATCATGCTCTGTGGCGACGACTTCTTCCTTCAACTGCTCTATCTCCACCCGAAGCCGCTCGTATTCGGCCATTTTGGCCTGCAGGTAGGTGGCGGTAAGCCGGGCTTTGTTCTCGATGCCACTGGGCGTCAGCAGGTAGGCGTATTGCAGCTTGCTGTCATTGTTCTTGAAGTTACGCGCTTTCACCCACCCTTTTTCCAGCAGCGCTCGCAAGCAGTAGTTGGCTTTGCCCAGGCTCACGCCCAGCTCTCTGGCCATTTCCCGCTGGGAGATGCCGGGGTTTTGTTCAACAAGTCTGAGTACCCGGAGGTGGGTGTCGTTATTCATGGGGCATGATCTGGAGTTTAGGCACGCTACCGCCCTACCCTGTTGCAGGCATCGTGGGCGATGAAGCTATGGTGTTTTGTTGTGTTCAATGTTTGAACGCGGGGATGTTAGTGGCTTGGGGTTTGGGTTGCAACTGAAAACCGGAAGAGCAGAGGCCACAAAAGTGACCGCCATGACAGCCGAGGGATTAAAGAGTCTCGCTCTGGTCCGGTACTGTTTACTGGGCATAACATGCCCAGCGAGATCGCACCCGACCCAGCATCCGTTGTATCTCGGCATCGAAGGCCTGTTGGCTGAAATTCCAGCGGTAGGCTTCAGAATCACCCGGATATTCCAACGTAATACCAGCTCTGGCCATCAGGCTTTGGCGCTTATTTGCTGTGTCCTGTGGCTTCCTACGCTTCTCGTAAAGCCTCAAAGCTTCGTCAAGGGTATGCTGGGGAAAGTTGGTTTTGCTCTGCACGCTTTCAGCAAAGTCAGCCAGGTCATCTGCTGGTAACAGCTTCTCTCCGCCCTCAAATTCCTCGTAGATTCGTTTGGACTGATTGCTGCTATGGTTGAAGTAATGACTTGCTACAGGCAGTTATTCAACAAAGTCCTCGCCTGCTGGCAGGCGGATTGCGTTGGCTCGTTGCTGCTCAGGTCTTGGGAAAGGTTGCCAGCCAATAGGCGTATACGGGATGCCGTTATCACTATCCTGAGCTATAAGAAAAGCCGGTTGGAGCTGATAAATAACACCCGGCTTTGGAGTCATCCGCATGGGTTCGAATTTTTTAGCTTTATTGTCCCAACGCTGGGTGGCGAAAAAGCTGGCTACTGAGAAGTTACTGGTGATATCCAGGTATTGGGTCGGGAGCCCGTAATGCTGCGCAATGCCATCCAGATCAACACAAATTGGTAAAGATTCACCATTTTCACCCAGATTAAGCCCCTTACTTCTTATCTGGGTTATGACCGGGTGGGCTTCCAATGCCTGCTTAAAGTAGGTTGAACTACACAAGGCTGCAAAGAGTTCATGGTCGTGCTGAATACTATCCAGAGTAGACAGGCAGGATTCATACTCCTGAGTCTGGCCACGGTACTCTGTGAAGGCAAACTCAACACCGCTCACGAGGTTAACGCAATCGCCGTTTATACTCGTCCTGGCGTGCAGGGCTTCGACATCATCGAACACAATCCCGCGGAAGTTAAATTGCTGGCCTGTGTTAATGGGCTTGATGCCGAGATGCTCTTTGAGCTTTGTCAGGCTCTCAAAAAAGGGCATTAATGCTCCAAAGGTTACCCAACATCCGGCCCCAAATCCTCATCCCCTTCTCGTAGAGACAGGTAATCCAGGTTGATTTTCATATACTGAGTCAGCTGCGCGACAGTGACGGCACTTTCTCTTTCGGCGTTGCCAGGCAGGTTTGGGTGCTCTGCCAACGTAAAGCCTTCGTTCTCTTCCATCTCCTGAATCAGGTCTTCTACCTGTTCTTCGATGGCGAGCCTCTGTGGGTCTGGTGTATCGTGTTTCAGCAACGCAAGCAGTGCAAATTCGTAGTTGGCTGCGCCTTCCTCAAACGTATCCAGGTGCAGGTACAAGCCTCTTACGCAGCTGTTACCGCTTTCTGTGGAATGAGCACCCAACTCATCGGCGTATTTTTCAAACAGAGGGATGAAAGCCTGGTTAAAACGGTCTGGTAGCGCGGCGCGTTGGTAACGGTTTGCCTTCCATGCGGTCAAAATGCGCAGGTTTTCAGAGGTTAGCTGCGCAATATTGGCGGTTTCCGTATTCGCCTCTAACCATTCCAGTAGTTCCTGCTTTGGCACAGTGACCGTAGCTCGCACCTTACCCTCATAGTTCTGGCCATCAATGTTTATTTGTAGCGTGCGAGAGCTTTTGGCGTACTGGTTACCCGGGAAGAGTTTTTTTGGTTTGATGGGCGCCAGAGGGAGCAATTCTATTTCTGGCTCCAGCTCCTCTTTCGCTGCGATGTCGCAGTCCTGGCTTTGCACCAGTAGCACGTAATCTTTTTTAAAGCTTTTATCTCGCATTTCGGGGCTGGGGCGAAACTGACACCAGCCTTGCGGATATTCCGGGGCTGCAATGTAACTTCCCTGACGAACGCCCCACTTAACGAGCAACTGCTTCCCTGTTGAATCCGTAGTCATCAGCAGTGCCGTGTCAGTTCATCCAAAGTGCTTTGATGGCGCTTTGCTGGTGTGGTGCTGTTCATTTGGTCAGCCAGCTGGTGAGCTAATGCTTTGAGTTGCTCAAGGTTTGGCTTTTTCTGTTGCAACAACAACAGCAATGTGTCGCCTTGTTCGTTCGCAACACGCTTTGCCAAAGCACCAGGACTGGCCGGGAAAATAGGCTTCAGCTCGCCAATAGCTTTATCAACTCGCTGCAGGCGTTGCCAATTTGCATCGCTCGGTTGGTCTTTCTGTTTCTTGTAGTTGTAGAGCGTTTGACGGGAAACACCATACACAGCTGCCAGATCTTTCAGGCTGAGGCCAGTCACGGTTTGTGCACTGGCAATCATACTAGCGGCGGTGATGCTCGCACTGCCGTTCTGCGTTTCTGCGGCAACCGGTCGCTGGGTAAACACATGCACAGTGGAAACGGCATTATTGGCGGCGTCAGACACCACCCGCACACTCTGCCAGTCTGTTCCTGGGCGCTCCGACTCTGGCCAGTTGGGCTGGTCGGTGGCCAAGGTACTGAGTGGAGGCGCTCCGGCAACTACTTGCTGAGCCGGAAAATGGTACGTACTCAACAACATTGCTTGTGCAGGCATGTCAGCGGCAAGCATGGGTGGCTCCTTTTAGGCCCAACTGGCTATGGCAGCTTCAGTGGTAACTTCGCGGAATACGCTGCTGCAGGTTGCCTGAAGCGCCCGAAATTTATCGAGAATATCAAACTCTTTCAGCTGCGGGCTTTGCTGCAGCTGGCACATGTGCTGAGTATCGAGAATGCCGTAGGTTTCAGTGGATATGTTCCACCAATGCTCTTTTGCTTGAATGCTCAACCCACAGCGCTTGTCGTGCTCGGCCAGGTGGTCTGGCAGTACCTTTGTCAGACCTCGGTTATTAACCGGAACTTCCTCAAACGCCACCCGTAATCTTTGGTCAGGTGCGGTTTCCACCAAACGGAAGCTGCTACCAAACAAAAATTTCTGGTCTTGCACGGCGGCTAATTGCGGCGGACATATTTCCCGGGTGACTAGCTGGCCCATAGTTTGACCACCCGCTGGGACGATCAGGTCCACGTAATTGAGGGCAAGGCCTTTCAGGGCCGTTTTACCGAGTTGAGGCAGGCAATTTTTGAAAATGCCCAGTAATTGCTCCAACAGAGCGAAAAATTCTTCTTTACCCTGGTAGTCCGTGACTTTAAGAATCAAGCGGCCGGTGCCTTCCACTGAGTTCTGAGTAAACTCCACCAACCTGGTTTTACCCGCGTTGCGAAACACCAGCCTTTTTATTTGGGTGACTTTTTGCTCCGTTTGCTGCTCAGACTCGGGAGTAGAAACCACTACCTCTACAGCTTGACGAATGGCGTCAATCCGTTCCGGGAACCCGGCATCGAGCAGCTCGGAGTGCAGGCGCTCAACCACATCTGCGGCTGGTTCAGGCAGGCGCGTAAAGCTTATGTCGGCGACTACGTGCACCAGGGGGGCATTTTTCATCACAGGTGTCATAACAGGCTATCTTTGGTTGCGGTAAGCACAACTTTACACGTTTTTTGACAGTTTAGCACTTGATGGCGCTTATAGCCGGACGGGCGCTGCATGATTACCTGCTTGAATCAGCTTTTTCGTCAAATTCATGTCGCAACCGCTCATCTTCCTGAGCCATTGTGGACTACTCCCACTGGTCATCATCGCTCTTCCAGATAACCATGCGGGTTAGTCAAGTAAAAAGCTTTTCGGTTGCGGGTACTTTCAGCAAACATTATGGCACGAGCTTCCTGTCTGCCTCGTGAAACTGCCCCATGGGAGAATAGAGGATTTATAATGCCCCAATTCTTCCAGCCTCATGATCCATATAAACCGGGTCAGACACGGACTTCCAGCCGTTTATGCCCTCCACCACGTCGTATACCAGGTCACTCAGGGCTGCGTAGCAATCCGGATTCACCACGTAAGCATTCAGTGGCTCTGCGCTTGGCTGCATTTCCCCGGCTGGTTTGATGTCTAACGTTACCGATTCATCCGTACCCGGGTTGTCGAAAATCAACGCGCTTAGACCTTGCTGAATGATTTCGGTTCGAAACCCGTGGAGTTTCACGCTGGATTTGAGGAA
>Ga0114985_100010_pt1 | contig 34078 bp, 28 predicted proteins | sample Shrwel1BS1Day9_FD_89592 | JGI IMG/M metagenome (GOLD analysis project Ga0114985, IMG submission 89592) | Subsurface microbial communities from deep shales in Ohio, USA - Utica-3 well 1 S-1-Day9 | ecosystem: Environmental > Aquatic > Deep subsurface > Shale gas/oil reservoir > Produced water/Flow...
GGATGTGTTTACCATATTTTGGTATGAGACATTGTCATAACTTCTTTCTACAAAATCCTCAAAGATTGCCTGATGGGATGGCAATCCAAACTCTTCCATCACTTTATTTCGGGCTTCTTCAAAAGTCATATTATCATTATTCATATAGTACCAATGAAGCGACGTAAAAGGTGACACTACCCGCATTGAATCGTTATCGAGAGAAACCATTGTAATATTATCCGTTAGATACTGTCCCAAGCCGTCATCATAAGTAACTCCTGCTGTACCTTTTGCCACAACCGGATGACCGAATGATTCATTGTCCAGATTTTCAAATTTGTATTGACCATATGCATCTGTAGTAACCAAAGGCTCATTTTCATCATGTTCAAAATTACCATTGAAGTCCATAAATACTTCAGCACCTTGCCAATACCCGTCAATAACCACACCTGACAAAGAACCACTTGAGTTTTGTGTCCCATCATTTATCCCTGAATTCTGTGCTGAATCACCTGAAGAACCGGAACCGCCCCCACAAGCTGCAACAACAAACAGTGTCATAGCTGCTGTTGCTGTATAAAGCATTTTTCTTATTAATCTCATAATATTACCTCCTGTAAATTTTTATTTTAATCTTTGAAGCAAGCAGATCCATTTTCTACTGCTGTCTAAAGTTTCCCGCAGGAAAAGGTCCCACAACATAACCAAACGGATTGACCCTGAGCAGAAAACGATTTCCATTATCATCCTCTACTGTAAACTGATGAATAGATCCTCTGGTCACGGAAATTTCTTCCTGGTCTACAATTTTGAACCCTTTGAGGTTATTATTCATAAAGCTGGTTACTTTATCTTTCGCTTCATCCTTACTAATTTGACCACTTTGTTGATTGCCATAGTTGTAAGGTCCCTGGCAATTGTAGCCCGGCATCATACCTCTTCCGTAACCCGGTGCGCCTTGGGGCTGACCATAATATCCACCCATCATCCCTCCGGGATGTCCGTAACCATGCATTCCACCTTGATAGCCTCTTCCCATACCGGGACCATAAGCTATCGCAACGCTGACACCAAGTGCCAGGATTCCTAAAATGATTGCTGTATTTTTCATATAGTTCCTCCTATAAAATTATTTAGTAATCTATTTAAAGCAGGAAACATGCCAAAATATTGGTTTATCTTAATATATTGATATATAAGGAAAACTGTATTTTACGGTTTTATTAGGTGTGAAAGAATTTCTCATGAATGTAGAATATTCTACAGTTGTAAGCACACTTGCATATTTGTTTGCTATATCGTTTCTTACAGTAGAGATTTCTCACTTCGTTCGAAATGACAATAAGAGACCTTTGAATCATTGCCATACTGTCACCCTGTAGCATCTACGCTAAGCGAAGATAAATTTGTGTAAACAACCACTCGTTTCAGGGTCTCGTAAATCATTGATAATACGAGATGCTGAAATAAATAATTGCCTACGGCAAATTTATCCGCCTATGAGCGGATGCCACAGCATGACCAAATAGTGTTATTCAAAGGTCTCACAATTTATGTCATCCCGAGCGAAGCCGAGGGATCTCTACCTATATACTAACAATTTCTGCGTTTCTACTTAATGCATGATACTGGCTTTAGGTGGATAAATAATTTGATATGGTTGTGAATGAAAAATCTTTGATTGAATAAGAAAAAACTCTATACACTATCGATAAACAAAAAAAGGTATTTCTATAAAATACCTTTGCGTTTACCCACTGACAATCTTATTCTTCTGTGCCTGAATGTCTTTTAAAAAATCATTGATATCACTTTTTAATTTATTAAGTACCGTTCTTTGTTCATCATTATATGGGATAAAATACTCATAAACGCGGCGTTCCAATATAGAATTTTCCAGATCGTGGCAAAGCGAAAGGGCTTTGATTTCATTTAATTCATTATTCCGCAGCTGATCTTTTATATCCCGTATACTCTCCATAAACGTATTTAAAGTATACGTTTTGGTATTTTTTTCATCAAACCCCATTTTTTCCTGTTTAGCCTGCTCACACAATTCTTCAATCTGTTGGAGCCTGTACAGTTTCTCCTCGGATAAATTATTCCAGAATTCTTCATTCTCATTAAACTTTTCCGAAATTTCCTTGTAAACTTCGGACAGTGCAAGCTCTTTTTCCTTCAGCAAATCCAGAATCTTTTCCTGGTACTCTTTTAATGGCATAAAGATACCCTCTTCTGTGTTTTAAAACTCATTCCTATATGCAATTATACCACAAAAACTTAACAATTTGCTGTTATGGAAAAAATATATTCTGTTTATTTAAATTTTTTTTAAATACCATTACCTAACACTTCAAAACACCAATAACAAAATTTATAGACAGACTGCTGCCTGTGAATTAACATAACGACATATCACGTAATCAAAATTTTTGCAGAAAACAGGAATATACGAAATGAAGGATGAGAAAAAGACAATCTGGTCATGGGCTTTTTACGACTGGGCAAACAGTGCATTCGCCACTACTGTTATGGCGGGTTTTTTCCCCATATTCTTCAAAAAGTCCTGGGCTGTTAATCTCAGTTTTCAGAAAAGCACTTTCTATCTTGGTACAGTCAATTCTCTCTCAGCAGTCATAATAGCTGTACTTGCACCTTTTTTGGGAGCCGCTGCGGACAAAGGGGATATGAAAAAGAAGATGCTCATCTGCTTTGCATTTCTGGGGATAATAAGCACTTTTTTTCTTTACACCGTTTCCGAAGGAAAGTGGCTACCTGCTCTTCTTCTTTATTTCACAGCATACGCAGGATTCGCCGGAGGCAACCTGTTTTACGATTCTCTTATTACCGATGTTGCTTCAATCAAAAAAAGGGATTTGGTTTCCTCAACCGGTTTTGCCCTCGGATATATCGGTGGAGGAATTTTATTTCTTGCAAATGTTTTAATGTATTTGAAACCGTCAGTTTTCGGAATTCCCGACAGCACAACCGCTGTACGTATTGCATTTATAACCGTTGCCTGCTGGTGGGCTGTTTTCACCCTCCCCTTAATCCTGTTTGTTAGGGAACCAAAAAATAAAACTCATTTATCTCTCACCAGTTCATTTTATTCAGGCTGGAATCAACTCAAAGATACATTAAAAAACATAAAACAGTACAAACAGGCGGTACTTTTCCTTATAGCTTACTGGTTCTATATAGACGGTGTTTACACAATCATAAAAATGGCAGTGGATTACGGTGCAAGCATGAGTTTTTCAGCAGGTTCTCTCATTACAGCTTTGCTGGTGGTGCAATTTGTGGCATTCCCGGCAGCACTCATTTACGGAAGGATCGGCGTCAGAATAGGTGTAAAAACAGCCCTTCTCATCGGAATTGTTGCATACTGTTTTATCACAATTTTTGGATTCTTTATGCAGGAGATATGGCAGTTTTATGCAATAGCAGTATTAATCGGACTTTTTCAGGGAGGAATACAGGCGTTAAGCAGAAGTTTTTTTGCCCGGCTGATTCCGGATGACAAATCGGGAGAATTTTTCGGTTTTTATAATATGCTGGGAAAATTTGCCGCCATATTGGGACCTTTTATGATGGGAGTGGTCGCCTTATTCAGCGGCAGTAACCGTTACAGCATTCTTTCTTTAATCATCCTGTTTGCAGCGGGAGCACTTATTCTTACCCGAGTCGACAGCCGCCTGACTACTTAGTACATATTCTTATATTATTCGGATTGACGATTCAGCGTTGTCTATATAAAATTGAGAAATATGGAGACCCAAATGTCTGAAATAAAAATAACAAAGGGATACATCCCAGGGGCTATAGGCAGAGTTGTGCAAATGCACGGAACTTATTATTACAAAAACTGGAATTTCGGCGTATACTTTGAGTCAAAAATAGCCCGGGAGCTTGCCGAATTTATAGACCGCTATGATGAAAACAGGGACGGCTTCTGGAATGCTGTCTCAAACAGCCGCATCGAAGGCTCAATAACAATAGACGGAATACATGCTGAAAGCAAAGGGGCACATCTTCGCTGGTTCATTATGTCAGATGTTTTAAGAGGTAAAGGGACCGGCAGTAAACTAATGGAAAAAGCTGTTACATTCTGCAAACAAAAACATTATCCCAAAATTTATTTATGGACGTTCAGAGGGCTGGATGCCGCCCGGCATCTTTATGAAAAATTCGGGTTCACCCTTGCTGATGAACATCAAGATGAGGGGTGGGGAACAAAAGTTTATGCCCAGAAATTCGAGTTGGTATTTTGAATACATATTAAATTAATCCTGCATATCCTGTCTGATCAAATACTCACAACTTATCCTTCACTTACATCCTCTATCATATTTTATTTATAGTATTGTAAATTCATTAAAAATGATATGGCAAATAAGAGGAGAACATATTATAATATAAGTGTGAAACAGTTATTTTGCAGTTAATTGTCAAAAGGAGGTACTATGTCCGAAATAATTATTGTAACGGACGCAGGATACTTCGAAGCTTATGAAGTAATTGAAGAAATTATGGAATCTCCGAGACTGGAAATGATTAAAAAATTCGCCAACGTTGATGCAAGGACTAAGTTCAGCGAAAAAGTTACAGATCAACCGGGGCGTTTCGGAAGAGACCAGGGCGGAGGTAATGTGGTGAAAAGCTACGGTGAACCGCATAATCTTGAACAGGAAATCGAAAAAAATGTTATCAAAACAATTGTTGAGGAAATCAATAAAATAATCAGCAAACATAAACCTAAAAAATGGTATTTAGCTGCTGAAAAAACCATAAACAACCGCATTGTGGAGCAGCTGGACGATAAAATCAGAGATTCTCTGGCAAAAAACGTAAAAGCAGATCTTACCAAAAAAGGAAAAAAGGAGCTGCTATCTTACTTTAAATAATTAGAAGTGCCAACCGCGCACACAACATTTTACCACAGTTATTTACATAAGACGCTATAGAAATTATGACATGGGAGTTTTGTGTGCGTGGTATTTGAGGTAATTAGAGGTAATTGAGGTAATTAAAGGTAGTAGAGGTATTAGAGGTAGTATGGGTTGTTAAGGTTTATCCCGTCGCTTAATATTTTATTAAGGGCGGAGTGCTAATTGCTTTCACCAATATACTAATACACCACTCAACAAATCACTATCTTTCATCCAGAATTTCCCTTATTTTCATTTCCAAATCTTTCATTTGAAAAGGTTTCTGAATAAAATTGACTTCCTTTTCAAATAAGCCGTGCTGTCCGATAACATTGTAGGTATATCCAGACATAAATAACACCTTTGCATTTGGATGCAGCTTAGTAATTTTTTCCGACATCTTTTTGCCGTCCATATCCGGCATTACCACATCAGTAACAATAACATCTATGTTTCCACTGTGTTTTTCAGCAATATTTAAAGCTTCCAGAGGATTGTTTGCCGTTAGTAAATTATAACCGAGAGCTTCAAGCATCTTTTCGGCAATCTGCAAAATCGCTTCTTCATCTTCCACAACCAGAACCGTTTCCCCTTTACTCTCAGTGGGAACCGTTTTTTGTATCTCTTCAGCTTTCTCCGCCTCTTCTGATTCACATTTCAGATAAATCCTGAAAGTGGTCCCCTCACCTATTTCACTGTAAACATTAACAAAGCCGCCGTTCTGCTTCACAATACCGTAAACCGTTGAAAGTCCCAGTCCTGTACCTTCACCGGGTCCTTTGGTGGTAAAGAACGGTTCAAAAATATTGTCCACCGTCTTCTTATCCATCCCGCATCCGTTGTCGCTGACAGCAAGTATCACAAATTCCCCGGAGAGAAAACCGGGATTTTTTGAGGCATAGTTTTCATCAATGGATACACGACCTGTTTCTATTGTAATTTTACCTGACTCACCGATTGCATCTCTTGCGTTTATACATAAATTCGCCAGAATCTGATGCAGCTGTGAAGGGTCCATCTTTACCGGGCACACACCGGAATCCGGCAGCCATAAAAGCTCAATACTTTCACCGATAAGCCGCTGAAGCATACTAATCATCTCGTTAATCGAGTCATTTAAATCCAGGACTTTCGGGTTATTAGACTGTTTTCTTGCAAAAGCCAGCAGTTGACTTGTAATTTCATTGGAACGCTCGCCGGCTTTCTTGATTTCTTGTATATATCCTGTCAATTCACTGGAAGAGTCCAGCTCCATCAGTGCCAGTTCACAATAATTCAAAATTACGGTAAGTATATTATTGTAATCATGGGCAACGCCACCTGCCAGACGTCCTATGGACTCCATTTTCTGGGACTGCCGCAACTGATCTTCCAGTCTTTTCTGTTCGGTAATATCGTGAATTATGGAATGAATATAAACCTTGCCGCCTATCTGCACCTGACTGCTGAAAACCTCCACATCCACGACCTCTCCATCAGCCTTGCAATGTTTCAGTTGAAAATTATTTTTTCTCCCCCTTACCACTTTTGCAATATTTTTTCTGACTTCATCTTCATCTATATCATTAATATCCGTAATCTTCATACTTTCCAGTTTTTCAATAGGCCAGCCGTAAAATTCAGAAGCGGCCTTGTTTGCCTCGTAAATATCCAATATCTCAGGATCTATTATAAGCTTTACTGCAGAGTGATTATAAAAAAGATTTCTGAATTTCTCCTCACTTTCAATCAGAGACTCTTCCATCTTCTTTTTTTCCACAAGTGCATGCTTTTTATTTAGCGCTTCCCTGACGGCAAATGGCAGGCGTGCAATATGCTCCTTTATCACATAATCGTCTGCTCCGGCTTTCATACAGGCAACAGCTGTTTCCTCATTCATGGAACCGGTAAGAATTATAAAAGGATAATATTTTTCGGCAGAACGACCGATCTGCAGGGCTGTCATGCCATCAAATGAAGGCATAGAGTAATCGGAAATTATTACATCAGGATCAAATTCTTTTAGTTCTCTGCGGAAACCTTCTTCCGTATCCACAAGTCTGTAGATAAAATCCAATCCTTCTTTTTTTAGTTTACGTTTAGCAATATCAACATCTGTGGGAACATCTTCCGCAAACAGGATTTTAATAGGTTCAGTATTATTCATTTTTTCTCCGCATATTCTTAATTTTAATAAGGACGCTCATTCAGCAAAAGCCAGTAAAATCCCAAGTCTTTGACTGTATTAACAAATTTATCAAAATCCACAGGTTTGACAATATAGCTGTTTACTCCCAGTTTATAACTCTCCACGATATCCGATTCTTCCTTAGAGGATGTGAGAACAACTACAGGGATAATCTTTGTTTCTTCGTTGCCTTTAATCTCTCTTAAAACTTCCAGTCCATCTACCTTGGGCAGTTTAAGATCAAGAAGAATCATTTTAGGAAGATTCTTCTCCGCTCTCTCGGCAAATTTACCTTTTGTAAAAATAAAATTTAGAGCTTCTTCACCATCTTCAACAACAAAAATACTGTTAGCCAACTTATTCTTTTTAAATGCTCTTAACGCCATTTCCACATCATTGGGATTATCCTCAACCAGCAATATTTCCACCACATCATTGATGTTCTGCATATATGCCTCCTTGTTACCATAAAAAAACAAAAGCCTTTAACTGTTCGATGATTTGTCAGAACGGCGCATGGAAAAATAGAATGTTGCTCCTTTATTTAGCTCACCGTCTGCCCAAATTTCACCACCGTGTCTGTGTACTACCCTCTGCACAACGGCTAAGCCAACACCCGTTCCCTCAAATTCATTGTCTCTGTGCAGCCTTTGGAATACACCGAACAACTTATCTTTATATTTCGGGTTAAATCCCGCACCTTCATCTTTTATATAATATATGACTTTATCGCTATTTTCGCGATACCCGATTTCAATTCTTTTGTTTTCAGATTTTGAGCTGTATTTCAAAGCATTGCCTATCAAATTCTGCCACAACTGTCCCAGCAGATTTTCATCACCCACAGCGGGCGGCAGTTCACTGATACTGAATTCAAACTCCTGTTTTTCCTCATCTGTGGCAATTTCATCAAATTTGGATTTTGCCAGTGAATACATATCCACTTCTGTAAAATTAATCTCCGCTCTGGATATCCGTGATAAGTTCAGAATATCAGCAATCAAAGCATCCATCTTCTCGGCATTCTGCCTTATTACGGAAAGCTGTCTCTTCCCTTCTTTATCAAGTTTATCGGCGTAATCCTCCATTAGAAAACCTGAGAATCCGTTAATTGCTCTAAGCGGAGCCCTTAAATCGTGTGAAACCGAATAGGCAAAAGCTTCCAGCTCTTTGTTGGATAACTCAAGCTTTCTCCTTTCCTCCTGAAGCTCGGCTGTGATACTGTTTAAATCTTCCACCATATAAAGCATAGCCTTCTGACTCTTGTTCAGTTTCTCCACCTTATCCTGGAGTTCTGCAGTCCTTTCCTCCACCTGCCTTTCAAGATCATCTTTCAGATTTTTTAACTCTTCTTCATCCTCTTTACGCTGTGTTATATCCCAAAACGTAACTACACATCCGATAATTTCGCCATCCTGTCTGATTGGATACGAAAAATATTCCGCCTGAAAACTTGTTCCGTCAGATTTCCACATCACTTCGTCATCAGCGTGTGTTCCTTCACCAGCTTTAAAAGCCTGAAAAATCCTGCACTCTGATTCCGGATATTCAGTACCGTCCGCCCTGGTGTGGTGTATAAGGTCGTGCATATTTTTACCGATTACCTGATTTTTATCATCGAACCCCAGCAACTCCAAGGCTGATGTGTTACAAAACGTGCATCTACCCTCAAGATCGATACCGTAGATCCCCTCAGCAGTTGAATTTAAAAGCAGACTTATGCGCTCTCCTCTTTCCTTAATTTCATCGTTAATCAGCTTCATTTCCGTTACATCCAGAAGATTCCCGTAAACACGTACCACTTCACCATTTACAACTTCCGGACGGCCTCTTAGCCTGACCCATTTTTCCTCATTATCTGCAGATTTTAATTTTGCCTGGAGGTCATACGGTTTTCCTGTTTCCAAAGTATTTGCAAACGACTGGATTATTTGTTTCTTATATTCCGGGTAATAAAAATCGGTATTTTTTCTGTAATCCGAAGGTTCATATTCATCCCGTTTTAAACCGTATATATTGTACATACCTTCCGTCCAGTTTATGACACCTGTTTGTACATCATACTCCCATCCGCCTACTTTGGAAATTTTTTCCATTTCATTAAGGAGCAGTTTCTGTTTTCTCAGCTGCTCCAGTGTGTTTTTATGCCTGGAAATCTCTTCTTCCAAACTTTTTGTACGCCTTTTAACCTCTCTTCTTAAAACAAAAATCCATATAACAGACATAATTAAAAAAAGAGGGATAAAAACATAAACGGTTATTCTGGCAATCTCTTTTGCCGTCATGCCTTCTTTTACTGCCGGTCCGAACCATTTGAGACGTATCTTTTCATAGGTGTCATTTGCAATAATAATGGAAAGCCCTTCATTCAGTCTTGAAAGAAGAGCGCTGTTTCCTTCCTGTACAGCAAAACAGAAATCCTGTCTGAATTCCTGAATCTGAAAATCGAGGGGTTTCACAGATTCTATCCCCATTTTTTTTAAAAGATTGATTCCCATAACCCTGTGTGTTATTACAGCATCGTACTGCCCTGAGGCTAGATTTCTGAAGGCTTCTTCAAATGTTTTAGTAGTAATAATTTTATTGGAAATATTTTTCCGGCGGACAAATTCTTCAGCATTGTCCCCTTCCATGACAGCAACTTCTTTGTTTTTAAGATCTTCCACCGAGTTTATGCCTTTGGTACCTTCTCTTACAAAAACGGCTCCGTGCATGGAAAGATAAGGCATTGTAAAATCAAATATCTCTTCCCTTTCCGGCGTTCTGCCCACAAGCGGCAGGGCATCGAGTCTGCCTTCAGCCAGATCCTGCTTTATCCTGTTCCATACACCTATCTTCACATTTACTTTTAGGTCAACGGCAGCAGCGGCAGCTTTAAAAAGATCGAGGGAAAACCCAACAGCATTGCCGTTTTCATCAACCATACAGTACGGCGGATAGTCAGGTTCGGAGCCTATCGTAATAGTATCGGATTTTAACGTATTCTGCTTATCTATTTCAGGCTGATGGGCAAAAGTATCAAATGAAAAGACAAACAAAAACAGTGAGACCAGGAGTATTCTATACTTCATTTACGATCATTTTCTCCTTTCAGCCTTTTTATCTCTTCTCTCAGCTCTTTCATACGCAATTCCCGGTTCACTGTCGCCTCGTGGAAACGCTCAAGTTCATCCACCCTCTCCTGCAGCTCTTTTGTTTTCTCTTCCACCTGTCTTTCCAAATTATCTCTCAGTTTTCTCAGTTCATCCTCGACTTTCTTTCTTTGGGAAATATCCCTAACAAACACCAATGCTCCATTTTTGCCTTCATATACAATAGGCTCACCGGCTGTTTCCACCCACACTTCAGTGCCGTCCACTCTGATAAACCGCAGTTCCATCAACTCGTGAACAGGTCTGCGTCCTTCGTTTAATGCACGTATTCTTTCAATAACTTTATCTTGGTAGTCCGGATGAAATCTGTCAATTACAGGTTCTCCGATAAGTTCCTCAGGAGACTTGATACCAAATAAACGGCATGCCGCCGGATTCAGATAGGAGAATTTTTTATCCGTTTGTATAAAAATTGGATCGGGTGCCCCTTCCACAATATTACGAAAACGCTCTTCACTATCTTTTAACTTTTTCTCTCTCTTGATACGCTCACTCACATCCCTGATTAACCCGATAAAGCCTGTCACATTACCCTGGGTATCTCTCAGATAAAAAACCCCCGTTTCCCCGGGAAAAACAGACCCGTCTTTTCTTTTATAATTCACCGTATAATTAAACGGCTCATCACCATAATGAGATTTAATAGCTTCGCCGAGCTCTTCAAACTGCTGCATGTTTTCATAGACATAAAAGGTTTTTTTGCCTTTTACCTCCTCCAAAGAATAGTCGAAAATATCCGTAAAAGCTTCATTGCAGTCAATAATATTTCTGTCTGTATCGGCGATCATTATAGCATCCCGGATACTGTGAAAAAGAGTTCTGAATTTCTGCTCGCTTTCCTGTATAATTTTTTCAGCCCTCTTTTCCGCGGTGATATCCTCCATTGCTGCCATTATACCGATAATTTTATTCTTTTCGTCCTTTATAGGTGCTGTGGAAAGCCTGCAGTCAAAAATTGTCCCGTCTTTTCTTCTCCGCCTAAGCTCCACTCCCACAATTGATTCACCAGAAATAATCCGTTTAACAAGAGTCCTGAACTCATCCTCCTTTTCAGGCGGCACAATAGGGAGTGTTTCTCCGATAACCTCCTCAGCACGCCAGCCGAACATTTTTTCGGCAGCCCTGTTCCACGATAAAACCTCACCCTTATCATCCAGTCCGTATACAGCCAGAGGCATGCATTCAACTATAGCTTCCTGCAGCCTGTGTCTTTTATCAAAAAATTCTTTTGAATGAATAACTTTATAATTGTTGATTTCCAAAAGGTTCCTTACGCGGAAAAGCAGTTCATCTTTATCGATAGGCGTTATGGCAACATCATCAATATATTTTTTGTTATCATCTTTCAAAAATGCCGCTTCATTTAAATTTATTACAAGCAAAACAGGGAGACATTTATTTTCATTGTTACGTTTTAATTTTCCCAATATTTCTGTATGCTTCGACAAAAAACTGCTGTCGAATATACAAAGGGAATACTCTTTGCCTGTTGCATCTCTGTCAAACGGACATATTTCATACTTGCCTGTCAAAATTTCTTTAACAGAAGAAAAATTCTTTTCATCATCCACTGCCAATAGAATCCGATTCATAGTTCCTCTCACCGCATCCGAAAATTAAACCTTTTGTGTAGTACAACTTTTCCGGAACATTTAAAATATTTAAGCGCTATGTTGGAAGTAAGACTTTACTAACTTGCTGAGTGGAGTATTGGTTGATTTGTATACTGGTGAAGAGGCAATTGTTTTGAAATATTTTTCTACTTTACTACTAAAACTGTAGCATGTCCACATCAGCCCATCTCAACCTTTTCAACCACTTCAATCTTAAACTTACTTTCAAACCACGCTTAATTACTCCCATTCATCAGAATCCGCAGCCGGCAGATACAGGATAAATGTTGAACCCTTATCCGGCTCTGATTGCACTTTTATACATCCCTGATGCTTCTTCATAATGGAATATGCTGTGGAGAGTCCCAGCCCTGAGCCTAATGCTTTTGTGGTAAAAAAAGGGTCGAAAATTTTATCAAGATTCTCCCTTTCAATCCCTTTGCCTTCATCCGAAAAACTTATTTTAATATAATCCCCGGGCACAAGCTCGGCAACGGAATCATCTTTAATTCGGACATTTTCCATTTTAACCGTAAGAGTGCCCCCTTCCGGCATAGCATCTTTTGCATTCACCACAAGAGCTGTAATAACCTGTTGAAACTGATTTTTATCCACTTCAGCTTTCCACAGATCATCGTCTTCTTCTATTTCTGCTTTTACATTGCTCCCCGAAAGATCAAACTCCACAACCTCTTTCACAAGTTCTCCTGCTTTAAAAACCTTTTTGACCGGTTCTCCCCCTTTGGAAAATGTCAAAAGCTTGTTGGAAAGGCTGGTGGCTCTATCCATTGCCGTTTCCGCAGAATTCAGAGGCTCTATGGCAGGATGGTCTTCGGGCAGTTTCATTTTTGCAAGGGAAATATTTCCGAACAAAGCCATAAAAAGGTTGTTAAAATCATGAGCAATACCGGCAGCCAGCGTACCGATACTTTCAAGTTTCTGAGCTTTATTCATCTCCTCTTCCATCTTTTTGCGCTCGGAAATATCCCTGACGATACTGAGTACCGCTGTTTTATCACCGTACTCTATAAAGCGGGCATTGACCTCCACCGGGAAGACAGAACCGTCTTTCCTTCTGTGAACCGCTTCAAAAGTATATTCCCCGTCTTCTTTTATTTTTTTTATCCTCTTAAAAGCAAGATGAGCGGTATCCGGCGAATCGATATCCAGTACCGACAATTTAAACATCTCTTCTCTGCTGTAACCCAGGCGCTCACAGGCTACATCGTTTACTTCCAGTATATTGCCCTTTAAATCGTGGATAAATATTGAATCCGCAGAATTGTTGAAAATATCCCTGAATTTCTTCTCACTTTTTCTCAGTTTTTCCTCAGTCTGTTTTCTTTCCGTGATATCATTTACACTACCAAGAAAATAAGACGGATTGCCGTAGGAATCCCTGATTAGATTGGCATCCAGAATACCGTAAACAATATGCCCGGATTTATGAATAAATTTTTTTTCCATTCTGTAGTGATCTATTTTCCCTTCAGCCAGTAAGCTCTGCTTTCTCAGGTTCTCCTCCAATACTTCAGGGTGAGTGATGTCCCGCAGATGCATACCCATCAGTTCAGCTTCCGTATAGCCCAGCATATTGCAATAAGCCTCATTTGCATTTTCTATCACAAAATCCAGAGAAACTCTGACAACACCGGTTGGTAAATGCTCATAAATCTGACGGAAACGGTTTTCGCTCTCTACCAGTTCTTCCCACATTTTATAACTTTCGGTTACATCCCGGAATACCAGAACAACACCGTTTACATTCCCTCTCTCATCCACTACAGGTGAAGCCGAATCAGCTATCTGATATTCACAGCCGTCTTTTGAAATTAACTTTGTATGATTAGCCAAACCCACCACAGAACCTGTCTGCAAAACTTTATAAACCGGATTTTCAACCCTTTTACCACTATAAGCGTTCACAATATTAAAGACTTCATCAAACGGTTTATTCGCAACCTCCGATAAAGACCACCCTGTTAAAGATTCAGCTATTGGGTTCATTTGAACAACAGTTCCCTTCGCATCTGTTACAATAACAGCATCTCCAATACAATTGAGTATAAGTCTGAAGTTCTTCTCACTTTCCACCAAAGATTTGACAGCCCGGTTTCTCTCAATATAGCTTCCAAGCATATCTGCAATATTATTAAGTAGTTTGCGCTCGTATACAAGAAAAGGACCTTCATCAGCCTCCGGCATTTTTTGCAAATAAAATATTTCCAAACGCCCTACGCGATCATTTTCAACCAAAATATCCGCTTCCTGTTTCCATTGTGTGTTATTAAAATTTTCAGATCTAAATTCCTTTTCACCAACAACGACCCGTGCACATGTCAATCCCGGGTACTGCCAGCCCTCTGGCAGATAATTCACTACAGATTGTAAAGTATCTTCAGTATTCAAACCCTTTTTATTTATTAATTCAGATATATTATAAAGACAGTTAAGTTCTTTAACTCGCTCATGAAGCTCTTTTTTTGTTTTTTCAATACCGTCGTCCCGCTTCATCACTACATCCTTAGGCAATAAGCCCCTTTTTCTAATTTTAACATATCGTACTGAATTTCAAAAGATTTACTTGCATAAAAACACATGTAGAGTGCAAACTTTTAATAATCAGGAGGTACAGCTAAATAGCCGTGAGACGTAAAACGTAATTTCTTATTGACAAATAAACAGTGAAATAGGTTACAATAAGGTTATATTTTAACGCCATAAATTACTTACTTGTGATAAAATGATAAAGGAGGATGCATATGTCAGAAAAATTTAAAGCCATAGTGATCAGCAAACAGGAAGACAAATTTATAAGGGAAATTAAAGAAAAATCCGTGGATGAACTGCCTGAAGGTGACGTTCTTATCAAAGTTCACTACTCTTCACTGAACTTCAAGGATGCTCTCTCTGCAATAGGAAACAAAGGCGTCACAAGAAATTTCCCTCATACACCCGGAATTGACGCTGCAGGTGTTGTTCAGGACTCAAAAGATTCAACGTTCAAAGAAGGAGATGAAGTACTTGTAACAGGATTCGACCTTGGAATGGAAACGGACGGAGGTTTTGGTCAGTTTATTAGAGTGCCGGCTGAATGGATTGTAAAACTCCCCGAAGGTTTATCCCTAAGAGAAAGTATGATTTTCGGTACTGCCGGGTTCACCGCAGGTCTTTCAGTATTCGCACTTGCTGAGAACAATACGACTCCGGAAGATGGGGAAATTTTGGTAACAGGGTCAACCGGAGGTGTCGGTTCAATGGCAGTTGCAATACTATCCCAGGCGGGTTATGACCCCGTAGCTGTAACAGGTAAAAAAGAAAAAGAAGATTTTCTTAAAGAGCTCGGAGCGATAAGGGTAATCAGCAGGGAAGAAGCTGACGATCAAAGCGGTAAACCGATGCTTAAGGGCGTATGGGGCGGCGCTGTGGATACAGTTGGCGGTAATATCCTTGCTACAGCAATAAAAAGCACAAAATATCTCGGGACAGTCACCACCTGCGGTTTAACACAATCGACAGAATTCACATCCAGTGTATTCCCATTTATATTAAGAGGAGTAAAACTTATCGGTATAGATTCCGTACAGCTGCCAATGGACAGAAGACTGCCGGTGTGGGACAAGCTGTCAAATGAATGGAAACCCGACTCCCTTGAAACCCTTACAAATGAAATCGGGCTGGAAGAGGTCAGCGACAATATAGATTTGATACTCAAAGGGAAGTTGGCAGGAAGAACCTTAATAAATCTTTGGAAGTAAAATGCCGGCTCAAGGGGCACTTTTATTTCTTCACGCGCTTAAAAGATGGTATCATATCAAGCCTTCCGGCGGCAGTGAAGAAATAAACAGACATATGCTGGAAGTGGACAATTTGCTGAAAAAAGAACTCCCAATGGATACCGTAAGACTTGATATAAATCCTTCAGATAAGCCTGTATGCCGATATCTCCAGAATGCAGTTGATAACGGTTTAAAGCATGAAACAGGGTATATTGTTACTCATTTGCAAAAATTTACATCAATCCTGCACTGGCAATACGGGTACGGTAATCTGCCGGAGGATATGAAAGAAAATTATGCTTACAGTGAAATTTTGGGACCCAGAGGGCTTATAAAATCTTCTGATATCGCCGCCGGAGTTGTATTGCTTGCTCCGGCGGCTTTTTATCATTATCACGAACATCCCGATTTGACAGAATCATACCTGAACTTGGCAGGATATTTTTCCCAGAATGACCAGGCTGTCTACCCTCCGGAATCAATTGTCCTGAATCAGCCTGGAAAACCCCATAAAATTACCAATGATTCTTCTCAGCCTTTGCTTTTAGCCTATATATGGACAGGCAGTAAAAAAGCAATATTAGAATCAAGAATGGTTTTTGATTAAAGGTAGTTAGAAGTATTTAGAGGTATTTGGAGGTTGTAGGGGTTGTAAAAACCGTAGATGCTACTAAGCACACTTGCATATTTGCTTGCTATATCGTTTCTTATGGTAGAGATTTCTTCCCGAGCACTTAACGCTTTAAGTGCTCGGTCGAAAGAATGCCTGCGGATAGCACCAGTCTTTTAGACTGGTAAATATGTTTAACATTCTATTTATCCGCACAAGGCGGATGTTAGACAACAAATGTCACCTAGAGCGCAGCCGAGAAATCTCATTGTCAAACAAGATTGTTTTCATACCCCATCCTACCCTTCCCCTAAGGTAGGGGAAGGAAAGTTCTTCTCCCCCCTGGTTTAGGGGGAGATTAAGAGGGGGTATTTTTTCCCAACAACGTCTTAGATTTCTCCGCTCCACCGAGCACTCATGTCGAGCGCTCGCTTCCGGCCGAAATGACAGTGTTTTATGTCATCCCGAGCGGAGCCGAGGGATCTCCATCTATATATTAACAATTTCTGCGTTTCTGCTTAAGATTTTGAACAAATATTCTTCTTGCCTTCTGTTATCTGTCCTCTGTCTTCTGCTTTCTTTGTATCGACAGCACACACAACCCGGCAAAAATGAAAAACACACCCAGGAAGCTTAAAAAAGAAGGGGATTCATGCAGGACAAGAATACCGAGTAGAGTTGCAGTAAGCGGCTCTGCCAGAGACAGCGTAGCAGTTTCTGAAACTTTTATCAGTTTTAACCCTCTTGCAAAAAAGAAATACGAAACACCCGTTGCAATTACACCTAAATGAATGATGATGATAATTCCGCCTGGATTGAGAAGAGGCGTAACATCATAAATAAATAAAAACGGTGACAGAAGCAGAGCTCCGCCCAGAAACAATACAGCCATGACTGCATTCACATCATTTGTTTCCAGAAGTTTTTTGCTTACCATTGTATAAGAGGCATAAAAAAAACCCGCTCCAATACTGAGTATAATACCGAACACATTATAATTAAGACCGCTTCCCCTCGAACCGTATGTCGTCAATACCAGACCGAATATCCCTATAAGTGTGGATATCATCCATTTTTTACTGAGTTTTTCGTTATAAAAAAGATAAGCCAGAATACCCGCCGATATGGGACCGCTGCCAATTCCCACCATAGTTCCGATGGCAACGCCGGCATACCTTACACCGTAAAAAAAGGCTAGCTGATAAGCAGCAACAGATAAGATGCCAAAAGAAGTTATCAAAAAAGGCCATTTCTCAGCTTTTGAAAAGCCTCCTCTATAAAACGCGTAAAGAAAAAGAACAATTCCTCCCAGCAAAATTCTAAGTGCCCCGATAACCGCTGAACTCACTTCAGCAGGTGCAAGACCCTGAGAAGTACCAGTAGTTCCCCACAGTACAGCAGCAAGCATGACAAGGGCAAAACCTTTTGTTCTGTCGGCTGGATTCATTAGAAATAATCACCGGAAAAAATCAGGCAGGTCACAAATACTCCTTACAAAAGCTTTCAGAAAGGAAAAAAACAATTAGACGTTTATAGGCGCGGGCGGGATCGAACCGCCGACCCTTGCCACGTCAAGGCAATGCTCTCCCACTGAGCTACGCGCCTTCTTAAGTAACAGATATACAAAAAACTTTCTCTTTTTGCAATAAAAAACATTGGATAATTTGTTAAGTAGTTTATTAGTATTAAGTGTTAAGTGCTAAGTACTAAGTGTTAAGTTTGAGTACCTTCATCAAACATTTCGAGAGTTTTAAATAATTACCCCATCCTATCCTTCCCCTAAAATAGGGGAAGGGACTTTCTTCTCCCCCTGGATTAGGGGGAGATGCAGAGGGGGTACATTTTGTTTTCAAATAGAATCCTGCACACATGCAGGGCTAATAACGCCCGCAGGCTGACAAGAGCCCTGCTTTCTGAATTATTCAAAGCTCTCATTTCAACAGTTTAAGTCCCAACCTTTGCCTTTATCTTAGTCCTTAGCGCTTAACACTTAACACTAATTTACTCCCGCCAAAACCAAATCAGTCTAAATTCTTTTTATAAATTTTAATAGCAGCGTATATGAAAAAAAACGTAATGAACCCTGCAAAGAGTGCCATAATATGGGTTCCCACAAAAAACGGCCAGAAAAAAGTTTTCAGATTCATCCAGAAATCCATATACGATAAGTTATGCCAATTGATGGAAAGGCTGCTATCACTTTGGAGAAAAAATTTGCCTACTTTATAACAAAAACTGTAAATAATTACCAATGTCAGCGGATTATTGATATATGCCCCTAAAATCAACGGGTACAGGGGAAGACGGAAGATATAAGACGCCCCCACAGCCATAACGGTGTGTAACCCTATATAAGGAGACACACCGATCATGACCCCTATTGCCGAAGAAAGGGAAATAACAAAAGGGGGTCTGTCTAAGCTTACTATCAGTAAAAGCTTATCTTTAAATTTTATAGAATTACTCCGTCACCAAGCTTTAAAAAGTGTGTTGCAAAACTTCATCAAATTTTTCCACGGCAACTATTTCCAGGCTGTTTTTAACATTTGCAGGCACGTTCACAAGGTCCTTTTTGTTCTTTTTCGGTATAATGACTTTACTCACCCCTATTCTTTTTGCAGCAAGAAGCTTCTCCTTCAGTCCGCCTATTGGCAGCACTTTACCCGAAATGGTAATTTCACCGGTCATTGCAACATCTTTACGCACCTTCTTGGCTGTAAAAATGGAAAAAATTGCTGTAGCCATTGTGATTCCTGCGGAAGGACCATCCTTCGGAATAGCTCCGGCAGGAACGTGGATATGTATATCATAATCGGAAAACATTTTTTCATCAATCTCATATTTTTCCGCAAGGGACTTGACTGCTGTAAAAGCGGCTTTTGCCGATTCTTTCATGATATCTCCCAGCTGACCGGTAACAACCATGTTCCCTTTACCTTTATACTTGTTGCACTCCACAAATAAAACCTCTCCGCCGTACGGAGTCCAGGCAAGACCTGTAACGATACCCACTTCATTCGTTTTAAGCTCTTCCTCATCCTCAAATTTTCTTGGACCCAAAAATTTCTCAACAGTCTTGGGAGTGATTCTGAAAGTTTCTTTATCAGCACCTTCGGCAACCTTTCTGGCAATCTTCCTGCAGATTTTCCCTATTGTTCTTTCCAGATTTCTGAGCCCTGATTCTCTGGTATAGCCGTCTATAATTTCAAAAATCGCTTTCCTGGTAAACTGAACTTTTTTCTCACCCAGCCCGTTCTCTTTAATTTGTCTGGGAATGAGATAATTTTCGGCTATCTTTATTTTTTCATCTTCCGTATAACCCGGTATCCGAATAACCTCCATCCGATCCTTTAATGCAGGCGGTATCGGATCAAGATAATTGGCTGTGGTAATAAAAAATACACGGGATAAATCAAAAGGTACCCCCAGATAGTGATCCACAAAAGAACTGTTCTGTTCCGGGTCGAGTACTTCCAACAGAGCAGAGGAAGGATCACCTCTGAAATCCATTCCCAGCTTGTCTATTTCATCCAGCATAAAAACAGGATTATTCTTTCCGGTATTTTTTATTCCCTGGATTACTTTGCCGGGCATTGCACCTATGTATGTCCTTCTGTGCCCTCTTATTTCAGCTTCATCACGGGTTCCGCCGAGGGACATTCTGAAAAACTCCCTGTTCATAGCTCTGGCAATTGACTTTCCAAGAGATGTTTTTCCCACTCCCGGAGGACCGACAAAACACAAAATAGGGCTTTTCATCTTTTTATTAAGTTTACGAACGGCAAGAAAATCAAGTATTCTGTCTTTGACTTCATCAAGCCCGTAGTGATCTTCATCCAGAATTTCCTTGGCATGTTTTATATTGAGATTATCTTTGCTGGATTTGGACCAGGGAAGTTCCACCAGCCACTCCAGATATCCCCTCACAACAGTTGCTTCGGCGGAATCAGGATGCATGCGGGAGAGCCTGCCCAGCTGTTTTTCAGCTTCTTCCCTCACTTTTTTGGGCATTTTGGCTTTTGTGATTTTCTCCTGAAGCTCCTCAACCTCTTTGCTTATATCATCTTCTTCACCAAGCTCTTTCTTAATTGCTCTCATCTGTTCTTTCAGGAAATATTCCCTCTGACTTTTATCGATCTCGCCTTTGGCATCATTCATTATCTGCTGCTGAACCTCGAGTATTGAAATTTCTCTGTTGAGAAATTCATTAACCTTCTCCAGTCTTTTTTCAGGGTCAATTTCTTCCAGAATCACCTGAGACTCTTCAGCTTTCAGACCAAGATTTGCCACTATAATATCAGCTAATTTGCCCGGCTCATTGATTGTTTCAATTACAGCCAACAAATCAGGCAGAAGTGGTTTACCAAGGTTAACGGCTTTTGACAACTGTTCCTTCACATGACGTACAAGAGCTTCTGATTTTAACTCTTCCTCCGCCTCACTTTCTTCTATCAAATTGAGCTTGACCTTGTAAAAGGGATCTTCCTGCTCATAGCTCTCAATTTCGGCACGTTTAAGCCCCTGAACAAGTATTTTTACTCTGCCGTCCGGCAGTTTCAACATCCGCAAAATAAGCGCAGCCGTTCCGATATTGTATATATCCTGAACATCAGGCTCTTCAACTTCAGCATTTTTCTGAGAAGAAAGAAATATCATTCTCTCTCCACTCAACGCTTCATCAACTGCTGCAATACTGGCATCTCTGCCCACATAGAGGGGAAGAACCATATATGGAAACACCACCATGTCTCTGACAGGCAGTAATGGAAGTATCTCGGGTATTTCTAAATTCTCATTAACATTTTCCACTTCTTTTTCCCTCCCTGATTTCAATTTATCTTTTCCTTTTTATTTTTATTGTCAATACACCGTCTTTCAGTTTTGCAGAAATATCACTCTCATCCACTTCATGGGGAAGCCTGACTATCCTTCTGAAAGGGGTGAATGTTCTCTCCATTCTGAAAAAATTTACCTTACAGTCCGGTTTGGAAGCAACTTTACTCCCTTCGATAATAAGATATTCTTCATACAGCAAAACATTAAAATCATCAAGCTTAACTCCGGGAAGCTCTGCAAAAATTTCAATATTCTCTCCCGTATCAATAATATCCATAAGGGGAATACTGGTCTCACTGATACTCCGCTTCATCTTACCCGAATAGTCAATTAATTTGCCTATTTTATCACTGACAATTCCATGTACCAAAACAATTTTGTTTGCAGGATCAAAGTCTTCCATCATTCACCTTAAAACCGCTTTTTCCGAGTATTTGCTTAAAGTCTTCGGAAATATCATCCCTTTCCAGAGCAAAGTTTACTACAGCCTCCAGATAGCCTGTTTTATTCCCGCAGTCAAACCTTCTGCCTTCGTATTCATATCCGTATACAGCATTTTTCGCCGCAACAGCATTTATGGCATCAGTCAGCTGTATTTCTCCCAGCGCTCCGGATTTTGTACTCCCTATTTCATCGAGTATCTCTTTATTCAGTATATATCTGCCGATAATAGCCATATCCGAAGGCGGGTTTGTTTTCGGTTTTTCCACCATCGTCTTCAGTTTATAAAAATTATCTTTTACCTTTTTGTCTACTTCTATAATCCCGTATTTATGCGCATCTTTTTTTTCAACTTTGGAAAGTGCAACAACAGGGGATTGGGTTTCATCAAACTTATCCATAAGCTGTTTTGTAACTGGTGTTTTGTATCTCATAATATCATCGGGCAAAATCACGGCAAACGGCTCATCACCCACAACATCCCGAGCACAGTAAACGGCATGACCGAGCCCTTTCTGCTCCTTTTGCCTAACCGATACAAATTCGCACATATCGCTTATATTTCTCACCTCTTCAAGCAGCTCTTGTTTGCCTGAGTTTTCCAAAGCCAGCTCAAGATTCGGAGATTTATCAAAATAATTTTCTATTTCACTTTTACCTGCACTTGTCACAAAAACTATCTGTTCGATACCTGATTCCACAGCTTCTAAAACGGCATAATGGATTAACGGCTTATCAATAAGTGTAATCATCTCTTTTGCCACAGACTTGGTAGCAGGAAGCATTCTGGTCCCAAATCCAGCAACAGGCAGTACTGCTTTTCTCACTCCCATAACTCCTCCTTATTTGGTTCAATGTTCAAGGTTCAACGTTCAACGTTTCCTGCCACGTAATCAAAGATTATATGGCAGGACAAATACCTCAACAACCTCCACTACCTCAAGTTTAATATTACATGTTCAACGTATAACACTCAAGAATTAGCACTCACTTACACTTTCACTATTCACTTAATTATTATCCCGGCATAACCCACAACCTGCGAAGCATCGCCGCTTGTCTCCGCACTTGTTGTATGTTCCACAAGTGAAGCTTCCAGATTTTCTTTATTCTCCAGCGATTCCAAAGCAACAACTGTGGGGATAATACCGCACATCGATATATTTTTGCTCAGGACAGTATCGTAAAGCCCTTTACTGTCCAAATCAAGAATACGGTTAATAGCATCAAAATCTTTCTCATTCGTTGTCTCCAGATCCTCGAAATGGTTAAAATCCGAGCTTACAACTATCATTGAATCTGTTTCATCAACAAGATTTTTCAGAACTTTCCCCGCATTTCTGCAGTCTTCAAAACCTAAACCTTTAAATGCAATGGGAACAATATTCAAATCGTCTCTGAAATATTTTAAGATCGGAAGCTGAACTTCCAGGGAATGTTCCTTCACATGGGCAAGCTGATCTGACTCAAAACCCTTATCAATGAGCTTTTTCACCATATCTTCATTCACAGGGACATCACCCAGAGGAGTGCTCCATTTACCTTCAGGATACACGGCAATTCTGCCGCCCGCTCCCGTGTGGTTCGGTCCCAGTAAAATTATATTTTTGGGCAGTTTAATCCTTGAAATTGTTTTAACAGCCGTAGCACCGGAAAACACATATCCTGCATGAGGTACAATAATCATCTTTGCTTTTTGAGCCGTCTCGCTGCTTTTATTCGACTCAATAAAGGATATAACTTTCTTTTTGTCCGAAGGATAAAAAAGTCCGCTTACAACTGTATCCCTGTACATAAAAACCTCCCTGCCCTATGATACCAGTCTTCCGGCATCTGAGCCGAAAGGCTGAAATAGCTGTAGTCGTTTATAATCAGAAGATTGTCAGCAGTAACATTCATTGCCCACGGATAACAATTTCTCGATATTTCACTTCTGTAAATTTCCTCAAATTCAAATTTCTTTAAAAAAGGCAACTTCAATTTCAATTTATCCAAAATATTTTTATGTAATTTACCGACAGTATACAAAATATCGTCTTTTACAAAAATTTCCACCCTGTAGTAATCGGAAAAGAACACCACATAATCCCTGCCAAAACATTTTGTCGCATCAAAATCCGTTTTGAAAGCGCTGAAATAAAGCTTTTCCAGTTTATTTTTATATGTAAAGTAAGGCAACCAGCCGGTTATATACAATTTTGAAGTGTTCATATTTTTTGTGACTTCCTCAAAATCATGAAAAACTGGAGCTTTCAGATCCGGCAGATTTTCTTTTACAGTATGTCCCGCCATCATTTGCAGATCGACATAATTTGCATTGGGGAAAATACTTTTATCACAAAGATTACTGATATGCCTTTTTATAACATTTCGTTTAAAAATACCGCTTTTAAACGCATAAACATTTTTATCCTTACTTTTCTGTTTAATCCCGGGAAGATTGGTCCTAAGACATCTGTTCTCATCAAAATAAAACAGCTCATCCGCTCGGGTTTCCGGAAGTTCACCGGTGAACAAATATTCGACATTGCTGCCGCAATCAGCGGCTGCCCGGGATATTTTATACAAATTGGGGGATGGATTTACAAAAACAAGAGAATTAGTATCTTTTGACTGCATTATAAAACGAATCCCTTTCCACAGGATTGAAACCTGCACTTTTAATCATAGAAGTAAGCTCTTTTAAAGATAAAGCCCGTTCACTTTTTTTACCTGCGGCATAGGTTATATTTTCTTTAATTACGGTTCCGTCCAGATCGTCCGCTCCAAAATACAGAGCTATCTGTGCAAGCTTCACACCGAGCATCACCCAGTAGGCTTTAATATGAGGGACATTTTCAAGCACAATTCTTGAAACTGCAATGGTTTTCAAATCATCAATGCCTGTGGGTGGTTGTTTATGTGAAAGAAAGGTGTTTTCAGGGTGAAATTCAAGAGGGATAAAGGCAACAAATCCGCCTGTTTTTTCCTGCAAATCCCTGATCTTTTCCAGATGTTCAATTCTGTCTTCGTTGCTCTCCAGATGACCGAAGAGCATTGTAGCATTTGTTTTTATACCGTTATTATGTGCCGTCTCCATAATTTCAAGCCACCTGTCTCCGCTTATCTTTTCAGGACATATCTGTTTTCTCACATCCGGATTAAAAATTTCCGCACCGCCGCCCGGCATCATCTCCAATCCGGCATTCTTAAGTTTTAAGAGAACTTTTTCAACACTTACTGAAGCCAGTTTGGAAAAATAGTCAATCTCAACAGCACTGAAAGCCTTAATGGTCTTTTCAGGAAAATTTCTTTTAATTTCTGAGAGCATATCAACATAAAAATCAAAGGGCTTTGAAGGGTGCAAACCGCCCACAATATGTATTTCACTGACCGATTTGCCTTTGCTGGCGATATAATCTATTATCCCGGGAATATCCATTTCATATGAATCATCATCCCCTTCATCTTTGGCAAAAGCACAAAACCTGCAGTGACTTACACATATATCCGTATAATTTACATGCAGATTATCCACAAAAAAAACATCATCGCCCCAGAGCCGGCGCTTTATAAGCATTGCTTCATCAGCAAGATCGAACAGCTCTTTGTCAAAAAGTGTGTTCATATAATATTATTTCCTTTCAAAGCGCTTTTAAATGCTTTTACAATTTCCGGGTCAAACTGTGTCCCCGTACAATCATCAAGCTCCTGCACCGCTTCTGCTATTAGTTTTTTCGGACGGTAACTTCTGTCGGTGGTCATCGCATCAAAAGAATCGGACACCTGAAGTATTCTGGCTCCAAGCGGTATTTCACCTTTCACCAATCCATAGGGGTATCCCGTACCGTCCATTTTTTCATGGTGGTATAATACATATTGTGGAACATCTCCGAGAAATTCAATAGGTTCCAGAATTTCCTTGCCGAAGATAGGATGCTTCTTCATTTCCCCATACTCATAATCTGTCAGTTTGTCAGGCTTTATTATAATATCTGTTGAGACACCTATTTTCCCGATATCATGCAGCAGTCCTGCATAAAACATAAGATCGCGGAATTCTTCATTGAACCCCATTTCATCCACAATCATCAGCGAATAATTTTTTACATTCTCAGAGTGTCCCCGTATATAATGATCTTTGGCATCAACTGCTTTGGATAACGATGTAACAGTCTCCACATATCCTTTTGATAAATCCTCGTAAGACAGTGAATTCTGCAAAGCCATGGAGCATTGACTGACATAGATATTAAGAACTTTAACATCAATATCCCTGAAAGTATGAGTCCCTGTATTGTATGCCGCAAAGATGCCCCATAAGCCTTCAGTTCCAAACATCGGCAGAATTATATAGTTGATATCCTGACCGTTTTTTTTGTAATGTCCGATTTTTGATTCATTTTCAGAAAAAGTTATCAGGGAGCGTTTGAAACTGAACTTATCATTCAGAAAATCTTTAAAGTCCTCATCAAAATTGTGAGATTTCTCAATCTGGCGTGTAAAAAGTTTTATATGAAAACTGGATATTTTCAGCTCATTCTTTATTACGCTTTGGAGCTGACTGAGTATTTCATCGTGATTGAGTGTTTTCGAAAAAAAATTGCTGGAATCGTATATTGAAACAATCTGTTTAAGTTCAAGAACCTGTCTTTTAAGTTTTTTGCTGTCCAGAGCTTTTTGTATTTTATTGACAAGATCATCCACTTTAAATGGTTTTGTTATATAATCAAAAGCACCTATCTTAACACTTTCAACAGCAGAGTCCAGACTGGGATAACCTGTAACGAGCAGAACCTCCACATCTTTAAATCTATTTTTAACCTCTTTTAAAAGGGAAATGCCGTCCATCTCGGGCATCTGAATATCAGACAAGACGATATCCACATAATGAGCAGATAAAATATCCAGAGCATCTTTGCCATTATCCGTGCAAATAACATGGAAGCCTTCCGTTTCGAGAATTATCTTAACACTGTCTCTGATATAATCCTCATCATCAACTACAAGAACAGTAACATTTTCATTCATACGGCACCCTCAAAATAATAAACACCTAAAAAAACAGCCTTTTTATGAACGGTAACTACAGAAACAATACCCGTACATTAAAATTAACACAACAACATACCTAATTCAACTACATTTGCTTTCCTCCAACGATTTATGCATTTATATGCGCACTCCGCCCGTAGGCGGACCAGTGCTTAAAGTGGGGGTTTTTAAAAGTATTTAAAGTAGTTAAGGTGCCAACATCGTTCACCAATAACAAATAAACCAATATACAAATACACTACCCAACCAATATGGACTTTCCTACCTCTCTACTCATCACGCATTACGCTTCACGCGTCACGGAATTAAAAATTATCTTTATCACAGCCATAGCAAATATTTCCTTGTTAAATAATAATTTTTATTGTTATAGTTTAAATATTAAATTTTTTATAAATTTAATGAATCAAACTCATATAAACTTGACTTAATTTCAAACTAAAATAAAATGGAATTATATGGAAAAAAGTAAACTTTCAATTTACTATCAAATTTTAGGAATTTCAGAAGGAGCACCTGCCTCCGAAATACGCAGCCACTACCTGGCTTTGTGTAAAAAATATCATCCTGACAAACTACAAAATGAAAGTGTGGAAAAGCAGAAAGAGGCTGAAGAGCATTTCAGGCTAATCAATGAAGCTTACGAAATACTATCGAGTATTAACAAAGCGGGTTTCGACTATCAAGCCAAACCCGACACCTCCGATATGGACGCCAGAGACATCGGCAGAGCCTATTTCATTAAGGGTATACATTTTTATAAAGAAGGCGATATCAACAACGCCCTGGATGCGTTTGTAAATGCATACCGAAAAGATGGAACAAAGCCGGAATACATTCGACATATTGTCAAATGTCTGCTCACAAAGGAAAGAAGGCTCCATGAGGCAAAGGAATACTGCCTGAAATTGCTAAAAATTGAATTTTTTAACGCTGAGAATTTTTATCTCATGGGCTTAATATACAAAAAAGCTAATCTTATCGAAGCAGCTTCTGAATATTTCCACAAAGCAAAACGAATGGGTTTTGACAGTAATTTAGTGGATATTCAACTAAATGAGATCGAACCCAAAAATTTTAAAAAGAAAATCAAAAAGATATTCAAAAAATCTACATGATTAGGTTAGTGAGATATTAAAGTGGTTAAATAGTTAGGAGAGAAATGATGAAATGCTTGCTATTTTTTTCTTAGCGCTTAACACTTAGTACTTAGCACTAATTAATACGCGTAACGGTATCACAGCATTTCCCGTCTCCACAGGCATTCTCAGGATTTTCAGCAGCACATGTGCATGTGTGTTTCTTATTACGGCTTTTAAAAATCACAAGCTGAAAAATTCCAATAACAAAAACAGCAATTACAGAAAATATAATAACCTTCATCAACCACCAAAATCATCAAATCTAATATTTTCTTCTTCAACACCCAACTCATCAAGCATTTTCAGAGCCGATTTCAGCATCATGGGCGGACCGCACAGATAATATTCCACATCCTCAGGAGCCGGGTGATTCTTCAGATAGTTTTCATAAACCACAGTATGAATAAAACCGGTGTAACCTTCCCAGTTGTCCTCGTCCAGAGGATCGGAAAGGGCTATTTTCCAGGAAAAATTGTCATATTCTTCCTCAAGTTTATCGAAATCCTCTTCATAAAAAATTTCTCTTTTACTCCTGGCTCCGTACCAAAAGCTGATTTTTCTGTCGGTCTTAACACGTAAGAGCTGATCAAAAATAATTGACCGCAAAGGAGCCATGCCGGCACCGCCGCCTATAAAAACCATTTCGGCATCTGTATCCGAAGCCTTAAACTCACCGAACGGTCCCAAAACAGTCACCATGTCACCGGGTTTTAAACTAAAAATATAAGAGGAAGCTTTCCCCGGCGGTATATTTTTTTCATTCAGAGGCGGGGTTGCAATTCTGACATTAAGTTTAAGGACACCTTCCTCAAGGGGATAATTAGCCATAGAATAAGCCCGCATGATTTCTTCGTCCACTTTAGACTCAATATCCCACAAACCAGCGCTTGTCCAATCTTCATGAAATTTTTCATCGACATCAAATTCAGAAAATTTCACATGATAGGGAGGAACTTTCATCTGTATATATCCTCCGGCTTCAAAATCCATTTCTTCAGGCAGTTTTAAAATAAGCTCTTTAATAAAAGTCGCCACATTTTTGTTGGAAATAACTTCGCAATGCCACTCTTTGGCTTTGAAAATCTCCGGAGGAAGCTCTATTTTAAGATCATTTTTTACAGAAAGTTGACAGGATAACCGGTACCCTTCTTTTGCTTCACGTATATTAATATGGGATTTTTCCGTCGGCAAAATCTCTCCGCCGCCTTCAACAACCTTTACCTTGCACTGACCGCAAGTTCCGCCGCCGCCGCAAGCCGAAGGAACATAAATATCGTTATCAGCCAGGGCAAATAACAGCTTGTCACTGGCGGAAACTTTCAGAGGCTTATCATCTTCGTCATTGATAACTACATCAAACACACCTGATGGGACAAGGCGTCTCTTTGCCTGGATAATCATTCCCACAAGGAGTAGAATAATCGCAACAAAAAAAACAATTCCAAGTAAAATCTCAATCAATCCGAAACCCCTTTACAGTTTAATCCCTGAAAAAAGCATAAACGCAATGGACATTATTCCGGCTACTATGAATGTTATACCGACACCCTCGAGACCTTTGGGCACATCGCTGTATTTCATCTTTTCTCTTATACCTGCCAAAGCGACAATTGCCAGAGCCCAGCCGGTGCCTGAGCCGAAGCCGTATACCACACTTTCGGCAAAATTATAATCCCTCTGAACCATAAAAAGCGAACCGCCCAAAATAGCACAGTTCACCGTTATAAGCGGCAAAAAGATCCCCAGGGAAACGTAAAGTTTCGGGAAAAATCTGTCTATAGCCATCTCCAAAACCTGCACAATCCCTGCCACTACTACAATGTATGTAACCAGACCGATAAAAGTAAGATCCACATTGGGAAATCCCAGCCATGAAAGGGCACCTTTTTTTAGGAGAAACTGATAAATGATATTGTTTGCCGGAACTGTAACAGTCTGCACAAGGATAACAGCCAATCCCAATCCCTTTGCCGTTTCCACCTGTTTTGAGACAGCCAAAAAGGTGCACATACCGAGAAAAAAAGCCAGAGCTATATTCTCAACAAAAATTGATTTAACAAGCAGACTGAGAAGATGTTCCGCCATTTCGATTACTCCTCAAAATTTTTCGTAGCTATTTTTATTCCCCATATCATCAGACCTATTATAAAAAAGGCGCTGGGAGCTAACACAAAAAGACCGTTGGGGGTATACCAGCCACCTGAAGATGCCAGCTGAAAAATCTGGACCCCGAACAAACTCCCCGAACCTATAAGCTCCCTGAAAAAACCAACAACCAGTAAAATTACACTGTATCCTAAAGCATTGCCGAACCCGTCCACTAAACTTTGAAACGGGGGATTCTTCATTGCAAAACCTTCAGCTCTGCCCAAAATGATACAATTGGTTATAATAAGTCCCACAAAGACGGATAATTTCTGGCTGATTTCAAAAAAATAGGCTTTTATGAACTGATCGGCAATAATTACAAGTGTAGCTATTATAGTCATCTCCACAATAATTCTTATGCTTGAAGGTATAGAATTTCGTATTACACTCACAAAAAAACTGGACAAACTGATCACGAATATAACCGCCAGACACATTACAACTGTCGTATTCATATTCGATGTAACAGCTAAAGCAGAGCATATTCCCAAGACCTGAATGGCTATCGGATTATTTTTAAAAATAGGCTCAATCAGCATGCCAAGAGTTTTACTCACTTACTTCCCCCTGATAAAGACAAACTTTTTAAAAATGTACCATAAGCAAAATCACTCACCCAAAATTTTATCAGATTGTCCACACCGTTTGTCGTCATAGTGGCACCGCTTAAGCCGTCCACTTTGTACTTTGCATCTTCAGCCGTTGCATCCACATTGCCCTTTATCACACTAATTCGGACATTTCCTGATTTCCCGTACAGCTTTTTCCCGTTCCATTGCTGCTTCCAGTCCTTATTGTCAACCTTTCCCCCCAATCCGGGAGTTTCTCCGTGCTGATAAAATGTCAGCCCCTGTACCGTTCTGCCGTCCGATTTCACCGAAAGAAAACCGTAAAGCGTCGACCATAACCCCTTGCCGTATACCATTATCACTACTTTCGAAATTTGCCCTTTTTCATTTTGAAGTATATAAGCGGGCATACGCTTTGCAACCGTAGGATAACCTATAGAAGGCAGGTTCTCCGGTACATCGACGGAAGTTTCCGGAGAAGTACTAATCTGCTGAAAATTTCTGTAAAAATCTGACAAGTCATCCGATTCAACGAATTTGTCAGTTCCGAGCTTAACAAAACCTGTCCGTATATTTTTAAAAGCTTCTTTTATGGAAACTTTTGGATTATATTCGCCGCATGCTATCAGAACATTTCTGTTTCTGTTGATAGTTGCATTTTTTGCCTGGATAGGCTGCAGCATAACTGCAGTGACAGAGACTATAACAGAACAGACAAGTGCCAATGAAAGTGCCACAACAAAAATTCTCAGATCACTTTCACGCTTCATTTCGGCGCATTCTCCTCTTTATATTGGCATTGATAACAAAGTTATCAATTATCGGTGCAAAAATATTCCCAAAGATTATGGCAAGCATGACCCCCTCGGGAAAAGCAGGGTTCACCACTCTGATAAGGGCAGTCAACCCTCCGATTAAAAATCCGTAAATATATTTGCCGGTTTGGGTTATTGCAGCTGAAACGGGATCGGTCGCCATAAAAACAAGCCCGAAAGCAAAACCGCCCGAAACCAGGTGCCATATAGGCGATACACCAAACATCGGATTTGTATCGCTGCCCAAAATATAAAACAAACCGGTGAAACACAGCATGCCAATAAGCATACTGAGCATAATCCGCCATGAGCCTATACCAGTGACGATAAGTATAAATGCCCCTATAATACATGCAAGTGCAGACGTTTCGCCCATCGAACCGGGAATAAATCCTATGAAAGCATCCCATAAACTGTATTGGATGCCCGACATACCGGAATGTGAAGCATAAGTCAGCGGTGTGGCTTTGGTAACTCCGTCCACAGCAACCCATACCTTGTCACCGGACATTGAAGCGGGATATGAAAAAAACAGCATCGCTCTTGAAATAAGTGCGGGGTTTACAACATTTCTTCCCGTTCCACCGAAAATCTCTTTTCCCAAAACAATACCCAGCGACAACGCAACAGCCGCCTGCCACAAAGGCACCCCCGGAGGGAGTATTAAGGGATACAAAAGACTGGTCACAAGAAAGGCTTCCGCAATTTCATGTTTTCTCACCACGGCAAAAAGAACTTCCCAAAATCCTCCGACAATAAGTGTCATTATGTATAAAGGAAGAAAATAAAGGGCTCCCAGCACAATATTTGATAAAAAACTGCTGCTGTCAGGGGAAAGCCCCAGCATCTGCAATACATCAAACCGCCAGCTTTCAGCACTGCCCGCCAAATTCCCTGCGGCAAGATTTGCCTGAAAACCTGTATTAAGAAGCGCCATAAAAACACTGGGAATAAGGGCAATCACAACGATAATCATAATCCGTTTTAAGTCTATGCTATCCCTTATGTGAACATTTCCTTTATTAACCTCGGAGGGTGTATAAAGAAACGTATCCACCATTTCAAAAATAGGATAAAAGAGGGAATATTTTCCGCCCTTTTGGAAATGTTCAGACTGTTTTTCAAGAAATTTTTTCAATCCCATCTATGTTTCCTTCTCAATAGTGGTCAGCACATCCCGTAAATTTTTGCAGTGGTCAATTTTTCCGGGACAGACAAAAGTACACAAGGAGAGATCTTCTTCGAGAAGCTCCATGCACCCCAGCTTCTCAGCCATTTCAATATCGCCTATTTCAAGGTATCTCAAAAGATAAGTTGGTATTATATCCAAAGGCATTACTTTTTCATAACTTCCTATAGGCACAATAGCCCTTTTACTACCACCTGAGGAAGTATCTATGCTGAATTTTTTCTTAAAAAAACTTCCTGTAAATGCATTTTTAACAGAAAATTTATCATTTCCCGGCACCAGCCAGCCAAAAAGTTCTCTCTCTCCGCCTTCGGGTATAACGGAAACCTGATAATCGAATTTGCCGAGAAAATTAACAGGCTCCTCACACGTTTTCCCAAAAAGAGGGGAACCAGAAATTACACGGTATCCATTGTCATAGGCAAGTTTCGACTTTAAAATATCGGATATATCAGCACCGCTATCTGTCCTGATTAATGCCGGCTCAGTAACTCCTTCACCTGCAACAGAAATAACTCTTTTTGTGTAAATCTCCCCTGTTCTGAAAAGTTTTCCCGCAGCTATCACATCCTGATAGCCTATCTGCCAGACAATCTTATCACGTGATGCCGGTGAGAGAAAATGGATATGCGTACCCGCCAGTCCTGCAGGATGGGGTCCGGTAAACCGGGCAACTTCAACATTGTCAGGCAGATCGGTGGGAATATGAAAATTCTCATCATCTATACATAAAAATACTTTGGATTTTGTCAGAGAACTGATTACATCAACGCCGTCGTAAAAACTGTCAAAATTATCATCTATGGCATTTACAACGTTGGGAGCCAAAGGTCTTGTATCGGCTGCTGTGATAAAAATATCCGGAGAGTCAATGTCTGGATCGGCAATTTTGCCGTATGGTCTGGATATAAAGGAGGTCCACAACCCCGATTCAAGGAGCTGATTTTTTATGTCTTCCACTGGAACATTGCTTAAACTTGAATACTTATTAAAAGTAACGGAATCGTCACCGCTTTTTCTTATCACAATGGACAAAAATTTGCGTTTTGCACCCCTGTTTATACTTTTTACTTCCCCTGCCACAGGTGATGTAAATTTAATACGCTCGTCTTTTTTATGAAAAAACAGCGCATCCCCTTTCTTAACAGAATCACCTTCGGAGACCAGAAAGCCGGGCTTTAATCCGGTAAAATCATCCCCGAGAACAGCATATTCAGAAGTTGCTGTTTCATCACGGATCTCCTGAACCGGCTCGCCTTTCAGAGGAATGTCACAGCCTTTTTTTATATGAATTGTTTTCATAACCAAATAAAACCTTCCAGTTAATTATAACATAATTTAGATTAAACCAAATTCATTTTAATAGTCAACTGAATATTATGAAATAATGCACTGTTTCTTTAACCTGAGGGATAAGTTCCTGTCATCACGACCGAAGCGGCAGGAATCTCAATGTCAAATAACTTATCCATACCATAACTACCCCATCCTAACCTTCCCCTAAAATAGGGGAAGGAACCGGTCTCTCCCCCTGGTTTAGGGGGAGATAAGTAAGGGGGTACTTTATTGACATGCAGCATATGAGATTTCTCCGCTCCTCCGCCTGCGGGCGGATCCGGTCGAAACGACAGTTTTTTGTCACCTCGACCAAAGTGGAGAGGTCTCTTGCA
>Ga0114985_100011_pt1 | contig 33914 bp, 47 predicted proteins | sample Shrwel1BS1Day9_FD_89592 | JGI IMG/M metagenome (GOLD analysis project Ga0114985, IMG submission 89592) | Subsurface microbial communities from deep shales in Ohio, USA - Utica-3 well 1 S-1-Day9 | ecosystem: Environmental > Aquatic > Deep subsurface > Shale gas/oil reservoir > Produced water/Flow...
AGGCTGGCTGCTTCCTGTTTGAACTCAGGAGTAAAGGAACGTCGTTTTCTGGTCATCAGACACCTCGCTTATGGTGGCGATCTTACCACCTACGTTGGTGTCCGGAATCATTGAACCACTACAAAGATCTGGAAAGAGGAAGGATTCGACTCTGTTCGTAGATGGTTGAAGGGAGCCGACCTAGTCCGGGTCGCAGAGTGGCTGGAAGATGAAGGTCTTTCACAAGGGCTGCCAAAAAAGAATGCTACCTGGGCCAGCCTCGATCGGGCAGCCCAGGAGTGGGACCGTCGTACGCTGCCCGAAAGAAACCGAATCTTATGGGAGCAGCGATTAGAAGAAGAACGAGAGGAACGAGAGCGAGAGCGAAGGGAGAGAGCGAAGAAGATAAAAGAAGAATGGGGTACACCTAATCCATCCTGGAAGTCGTTAATTCCTAAAACCGAAGTGGATGGGTTCGTATTTACACCTCTGGAAGACGCGCTGGCGCTGGATCGAGAAGGCGAAGAGATGGCTCACTGTGCAGGGGAGTGGATAGAAGACTGCTTGGTATATGGTTACCGCTTGTTTTCAGCGATAAATAAAGAAGAAAACTTAAGGTATACCGTTAGCATTCGGCCCTGTGTTTTTCACGGCGTCGAAGTGGATCAAGTGAAGGCTCGCTGTAATCTGATCGATGACGGCATAGACAAAGCGATAGAAGCCGCCGAAAAAATAGCAGCAATGTACGAAAAAGCGATGGCCAAATCGGAAAGGAAGTCTAAGAAAGAATAAAGTAAAACGTCAGCAATCAGAGCCAAATCGGTACCTATTAGGTACCGGACAGGTACAGAACCGGTACCTAATAGGTACCGCTACCTGAAGACGCCACGGGTCAGCCGTCGGACATATGGGATGGACACTCTTACCGGCCGCTCGTCGTTCCCAGAACGAAAATAGCCAGTGAGCTCTGGAAGCGTTGCGATTTCTTTCGCCACTGACCCGAAACCCAGAAGACCAGCCACGCTGTCCATGTCGCGGCAACCGTGTAACTTTAGGAGGTACCGACTTCGGAACGAGGAAATCATCTCGGACAGGGTATCTGCGCCATAAATCTCGGCCAGAGCTTCAACGCTTTGAGTCGCAGCCGCAATGCACACACCGTGCTTGTGGCCACTTTTTAGGGCCTCGGGCAGACTGGTCAGCTTCGCAAGCGTTAGCAGCTCATCGATGACAAAGACCACTTTTGATGAATCGCTTTCCGGGAGGCGCAAAGCTTCCAGCAGTGCCTGCTCCAGCATAGCGGTCAGAAACGGGCGGTTAACTTCATGATCGACTGGGTTTGACGTAATGAAGAGGCACGCCCCATTGTCTGCGGCCAGATAGCTTCTCATTTCGAACTCAGGAGAGCCGCCAAAATCGAGCGGTGAACAGGGAACCGAACGGAAGCCGAACAGATAATCGATCCCTGGGCGATAAAACTTTTCCGCGTACTCTCCCGAAGGATCGTAAATGACCATCTTCTTACCGGTCTCCCGGCCGTAATCCACGGCCTGCATAAGAGCCTGTGTCTTCCCCGTTCCCACGTCCCCGATTGTGATCAGGTTGCCTGACAGGCGGCTTCCCGGATCCAGGCTCAGCAAGGTGGGTCCTGTTTTATCCACTGTAGCGGTGTCGGCCATTACGTTTTGCTCCTTTTTTCGAACTACACCTTCCTTACGGTGCCTCGAAAATTAGAGTCGAATGCCCCGCCTCGCCCAAATCCTTTTTCGCCGTAACGGTGGTGATCCCAGACCGCTGGGAGACCATCAGGTACCTACAATGTACCCATGCGGTACCTAATAGGTACCGAATAGGTACACAAAAGCCGAATATGGCTTTTGGGGAACAAAAAAGGGACAATGCTATGCGAAAAAATCACACGGTTGACCCAGAGGCAATGATGCGGGACGAAGAAGGCCTGGAGCTAATTGAACAGCTTGCCGACATTTACGATCAGAAGTACCTTGCCGAGTTTCTCAACGAACTGGGTTACGACACCTGGTCGCGAGAGCGAATCAATCGCTGGCTCAAAGGCAAAGCAGAAGCGAAGCTCAGTCATGCAGAGTACGAGCACCTAACCACGCTTCTCCCTAAACCGTTCCAGGAAACCGGTCACGAATTCCGTTTCATCGATCTGTTCGCCGGGATCGGTGGTATTCGTCGCGGATTTGACGAGATCGGAGGCAAGTGCGTTTTCACCAGTGAGTGGAATAAATACGCCGTTCGCACCTACAAGGCCAACCACTACAGCGATCCCGACGATCACGTCTTCAACGAGGATATCCGGGAAGTCACGCTCTCAGATCAGGAAGACGTATCCGAAGAGGAAGCTTATCGGCATATTGATCAAACGGTTCCGGACCACGATGTTCTGCTCGCTGGCTTCCCATGCCAGCCGTTTTCAGTGGCCGGAGTATCGAAGAAAAACTCTCTGGGCCGTAAACACGGTTTTGAATGTGACACCCAGGGAACGTTGTTTTTCGATGTTGCCCGGATCCTGAAAGCCAAGCGCCCTCCGGCGTTCCTGTTGGAAAACGTGAAGAACCTGAAGGGGCACGACAAAGGAAAGACGTTCAGAGTTATCCTGGAAACGCTGGATGAGCTGGATTACGAAGTTGCGGATGTGGCATATGACGGGAACCGGGATCCAAAAATCGTCGATGCCCAGCACTTTGTCCCGCAGCACCGGGAGCGGATTGTCCTGGTCGGCTTTCGTCGCGACCTGGGCGTGCATGACGGTTTCACGCTCAAAGATCTTTCAAAGCTGACGCCCGATCGCGTACCCAGCTTCGGTGAGATACTGGAGCCTGCCGAGAGCATAGACCCAAAGTATATACTCACCGAAAAGCTCTGGAAGTATCTTTTCGATTACGCTGAAGGCCATCGGAAGAAGGGCAACGGATTTGGATTCGGGCTTACTGGCCCGACCGACACGGCGCGAACCCTGTCGGCCCGCTACCACAAAGACGGATCCGAAATTCTGGTGGATCGCGGCTGGGATGCGGAAGCCGGGTTTGAAGACCGGAAGAATCTTGAAAACCGGCCAAGGCGTCTCACGCCAAAAGAGTGTGCGAGGTTGATGGGTTTCGATGCGCCCGGCGAATCGACGTTCAAAATCCCCGTGTCGGACACTCAGGCCTATCGCCAATTCGGCAATTCGGTGGCAGTGCCCGTGTTCCGGGCCGTAGCGAAGCTGATGAAGCCGCGTATTCTGGCGGCCAAAGCGAAGCTTGAAGGCAAAGACACCGCTGCGGCCTGATGGCAGACGTCCACGATCGAGCGACCCGCCGCCGCAACATGCAGGCGATCCGGGGCAAAAACACCAAGCCCGAACTGCTTTTACGCAAGGCCCTCTTCCACGAGGGCTTTCGATATTCTCTCCATCGAAAGGATCTTCCGGGAAAACCGGATCTGGTACTTCCCAAGTACAGAGCAGTCATCCAGGTCCACGGGTGCTACTGGCACTTCCACGGGTGTCACCTCAGCAAAATCCCGGACACAGATTCCTACTGGTGGCATGCCAAGCTCGTTGCCACCCAGGAGCGAGATCAAAGAAACCGGCAAGCCTTGTCAGAAAAAGGCTGGCGCGTATGCGAGGTGTGGGAATGTGCGTTGCGCGGTAAGGCTAAGCGAAGCCTGACAGATGTGGTTTCAAGCGTGAAAAACTGGCTCAATAGCGATTCGGAATATCTGGAAATCGCAGGAGAGCGAATCAATGCAGGAGTCAGTTAACGCAATTTTCGAAGCCGCCGCCGCAAAATATCTTTCGCAGGTCGACGCATATCATGATGGCGTGTCGAGACAACACGAAATTGGCGGCTTGGTCCAGGCAGGCCTTGGACACGCACTCGGCGCAGTGACAGATCGGGAAACCCAGCCGTACCCAACGACCTACGCCTACCTGCCTGACGATGAATCCGGTGAAGAACCTCCCACCATCGTCCAGTCGGAAACTATCTGGTATGACTCTCGCCGGGGCAAACGTCGGGGCCCTGAATACCGGCTCTACTATCACGATAACGAAGTAACCGAAAAAATGACTGCCGGAGATCTTCTGGTAGTGGCGAAGTTCAAAGGGGACGGTATCGCGTTCATCGTGACTCCCCAAGGATCTCCGGCAGAAGCGCAGTTACGGCACCTTTTTGGATTGCCAGCTCTGAACGAACGCATGAAAGCCGCCATCATGCCGGAGCAATCAATGCTGCTTCCGGTTCGGCTGTTGTTGGAAGAGATCGGCATCAACCCGTTCCGCGACGAAGACGTAGATAACGACCTGGAAATGCTTTTAGAGCACTTTCCCAATGGCCTTCCAAAAACCGAAATCCTCTCTGGTATGGCCCGCGATCTCACGGGTGTCGATTCCCGCGATGACCCTGACGCTGCGTTGCTGGCATGGCTGGAGCGCGAAGAGCTGCTATTCCGAGCTTACGAAAAACATCTCGTTGCCGACCGTCTGCGCAAAGGGTTTGGAGAAGACGGTGCCGACGTGGATGAGTTCGTGAGCTTCTCGCTGAGCGTCCACAATCGCCGGAAATCCCGTGTTGGCTATGCCTTCGAGAACCACCTTACCACGGTGTTCCAGCAGCATGGGCTCCAGTTTGAAAGGGGGAAGGGGAAGCTCTACACCGAAGGAAAGCAGCAGCCAGACTGGATGTTCCCCAGCTTTTCGGCATACCACGATCCGCTTTTCCCGACGAACAAGTTGACGCTCTTGGGGGCGAAGACGACGTGTAAAGATCGGTGGCGACAGGTGCTCGCCGAAGGCGATCGTTTGGAAAGGAAGTATCTCGCAACCCTTGAGGCGGGCATTTCCGAGCGCCAGACCCGGCAGATGCAGGAAAAGAACCTGCAACTCATCGTTCCCCGTGCCGTCCACGGCACCTATCTGCCCAGCCAAGCAGAATGGCTCTACACGCTTTCCGATTTTGTCCTTGAGGTCCAGATTAAAGCTCCGGAGACTCTTTAATCCTGAAAATCCGGAAATTTCTTAACGGAATTTCCGGATATATCCTGCCACATTACCGCTTTTATCGATGTAACTTAACTTTCCCCCTCCATGTAACCAGCCAGACAAGATCGTAAAAAAGGTACCTCACAGGTACATTGGCGGTACCTATTTTTTTATAAGGTACCTCGCAGGTACCTGAGGGGTACCTTGTATCGGATAGCAATGGGAAGAAAAAGTTACACCGCTCCTAAATTTTCGGATGCCGTAAGGCACTGTGAGCCATGGAAAAAGCAGCAGAAGGGATTTGACGTGTACACGCGAAGCGCTGTAAAAATAGCAGATCAGAAACAACAAAGCCCCGCGTAAGCAGGGCTTTGAGGGATGGCACGGTGCTACCAACACCCGCCATCTGTCGGTCTCGGAAACTGTCTGGTTTGGCCGCCTGGCAGCGAGACCGGTAAGAAGATTGTGGCAAGCGGAGCCTTCAAAATCAACCCTTCCGCCCCTTCCACATCCTCTTTCCGGACCGAGACCTGGATAAAACAGGACTCGGAAGATGCGATTACAGGAAAAATCCGGAAAGACGAACCAAAAATACGCTCAGCTGGCCCTCGCGGTCAGCGGCAACGCCAATTCTTTTGGTCATGACCGCTTTAACCCGGTCTTTCTCGACGTGCCTGCGATCGAGAAAGGTGGCCGCCCTCCAGTGCTCACGCGTCTCATGGGTCGCCTTGAACAGCTGTACGACGATCTGGCCCGCCCTCGCTGGAAAACCCAGGCGCTGCAAACCAACCGCACCCGGCGAACACACCGTGTGCGTCGGATGTACTCGCAACGGCGCGAAGCGGTCGTGCGTCTGCTCCAGGCCATGGTAGCTCACGCGGACCTCAAAACGCTGACGGTGGTTGCGTGGGACAAGCGCTCGAATAAGCTCGAACCAGCCTCGCTGAGGTACCTCGCACTGGTGGCAGGCCTGGGCCTAAAACGAGCCGACCGGGCTATGGCGGATATCGAAGAAATGGGGTTGGTGTGGGTGCGCCAGCGTCGCACGATTGATCCCGAAGGCCAGTGGAAAAGCATGTCCGCGCTGCGCAAGCTCAGCCCCTTGCTGTTTTCGCTTTTCGGTCTCGGAAAAGAGCTGAAGGCCAGCCGTCGCCGTAAACAGCGCATGCAGCTGGATACCGGTCTGGGTCCGGAGCCCTCAAAAACGGCTCAGGCCTTCGCCCGCCTGCGGAACAGCAAAATGGCGCAGACCGTGAAAAACGCACTGGGCAGCAGGGCACATCCCCGTCGCGTTGAAGCCAGCAGGGACGAAACCGAAGCTCAACGGCAAAAGGTCCGGGATTTAATCAGTTCACTGGATCCGGATCGACGATCTCGTCTCGAATAGCCTCTTCAAATGCGTTTAAACCCGGCCACGAGTCCGGGGGATCACTCCTGCCTGAACACCTCGAAAACCGCTCTCAAAACACAATAACGCCCGTCACAGACCACAAAAATGCGAATTCAGCATGCTTTTCCGATGCAAACCTGGAAATTTCCGAAGCCCTGAAAAATGTTATTCACAGCTTTCAAAAATAGGTGTCTCAATCTCGTCACCATAGGTGTCTGTTCCCGAGTCAAGACGTTTTATACTCATCAGGGGGTGTAAGCCTCACCCTCCAGTTACCCTCCTTAATTCCAGAAATCGACAAAATCCCAGAAACCCCGAAACCATCATGAGCACCGGAAACAGCCTCCGGCCGCCGCCAAAGGCGGCTCCTGGAAATCGCTCCTGCGGTGTGATCGCAAGCGATCCCATCCTCGTCACGATTGGCATTTGATAAAAGCCGGTTTTTACTTCGTTGTGGACGGCCTGCGGCCTTGCCCTGGGGGTAAACCCCCAGACCCCCGTAGGTCACCGAGGGAAGGCCTTTTCTAAGCCTCCGGGGTATGCTGGGCGCTGATGTTGTTGCTGAACTGGGGAGGAAATATGAGCAGATCATTGGACCAGATCATCTCTGGGGAAAAACCGGAGATCATCGACGCCGCTAAACGAAAAGCCAACGCCACCTTGGCCGGGCTGCTAATCGAATCGTTTGAGGAGAAACTGGCCGAGCCAGGCACCACCGTTGCGGAACTCAGGCGGCTGGCTGATGAACATGGGGGAACGCTGCGGCTCATCATCGAATGGCCCGACGGCAAGGCCGATCTCGTGGAGTAATTTCGCAGAAAATCAAAAAATAGTTGTATCGTATTTCATATCGTATATAATACATATCAATACAATACGATATCATACGCACGGAGGATGTCATGGCTCGGAAAGGCGTTACGTTTGAAGAAGTGGCCCGCGCTGCGGAGCGAGTGGAGACGGCCGGTGAGGATCCGACCATCAAACGGGTCCGGGAAGAACTGGGCGGTACCGGAAGCCCAAACACGATCCACCGACACCTGGCCGCGTGGAAGGCGGACAAGCCGCAGGCCAGAAAAGAGGCTCCCTCGCTCCCGGCTGACCTACAGGCCGCACTCGTTAAGGAGCTGACCCGGCAGGCCGACGCTGCTCAGCTGGAAGCCCGGAAGGAAGCTGAAGCGGCTCAGCGAATTGCAGACGATCTGGCGCTGGAAGGCGAGCGCCTCGAAGGCGATATCGATGAACTCAACGGGGTCGTGGCCGCCGCTCGTAAAGAGCGGGATCAGGCGTTGGCGCTGGCTGAGGAACGTGATGCGGAAATTCGCCGACTGCATTCGGAGTTGGCCCAGGAGCGGCAAGTGGCCTTTGACGCCCGTAGCGAAGTGGAAAGCTTCCGGTACCGTGAAAACGCGATTGTGGAGCAGGTGGCCAGCCTCAAGGCTCAACTGGCAGACACACACCAGAAGCTGGAAGACGAGCGGGCAGCTCGCGTGAAAGCCGAGCAGGCGGATGCCGTGAAGGATGCGCGTTTGGTGGCGTCCGCTGAAAAGATTGAGGATCTGGAAGAAGAAATCGCCAGCCTCAAGGCTCAATTAAGCGATGCCCTCAAGCTCGCTGAAAAAGAACGTGAGTCATTGGAGAAGGCCCGGAAAGAGGCGTGGGATCAGTCGCAGCAGGCAGCCAGCTGGCGTGAGCAGTTCCACGTTGAGCATGAAGCTACCCGGTCGGCTGTGGCGAAAAGTGAAGAGCTCGAAGAAGAGGTGGCCCAGTTAAAGGCGACGCTGGCCGAAAAGAAGCGCGGGTCATAACCCGCGTTTGATCGCGTCAACGATGCGTGCAGGATCCACGCTCACAGTCAGAACCACGGCTTCTCCGGCCATCATGAGCGTGGGCCTGGCGTTCAGCTGGGTTTCAAGCCCTGTGTACGTTACGGCCGGGATCGCGACCGGGCAGACCCTCCGGTGATTCACCGGCCAGTCGCGGCCCTTTACGCAGTCCCGGTATCCGTAGCTCGCGCCGACGATCGCAGAAAATTCGAAGGCCCCCAGATGAGCAGAAAACTTCCTGCCTGCGAGGAAGGTATCTTCGTCATAGCTGTTGTCAAAATAACCCGCGACCCAGTTATGGCGTTCGTAGGCGATCAGCCGGTGAGCTTCGTTGAATTCGTAGCGAGGATCGGCAAACGGGTGCTCGCTTAACGCCCCCAGATAAAGCCGGTCAGCAGCCGCTTGCGCTGAAAAACCGACGGTGATCAAAATGACAACCAGGCGAAACATGGCAAACTCCGGATTGCGGTGGCTTTGACCGCCTTACGGATTTACCGGAATTGGAGAAAAAGAAGTGAAAGCAAACGAGTTTTACGTTGAGCACGCTGACGGCTCTCTGGAGTACACCGAAAAGGGTAAAAAAACGCTGGGGCCAATCGTTGCGGAAGCCGGGAAGACACTGGATGAAGTAACTTCCAAAGCGGAGCTGGAGCGGCTTGTGGACCAGAGCGTCGAGCTGTCTCTGGGTGAAATTTTCGACGACGAAGAAGAATAAGGCGCTCTAATTTTTCAGTTGCCGTAAGGGTGGTGTAACTGAAACGAAAAGGAGAAATCTCATGAAATCCACCCTCAAACTCACGGCTCTGGCCGCTACTGTCTCTGCAATTCTGGCTGCCCCGGCTGCCGCTCAAACCTATTCGGGCACTGCCACTGGGGAAGTGACCGCCTCCCCGGTACCTCTCGTCATCGAAGAAGTACGTCCGTTCCAGATGGAGCTGCTGCCGAAGCCAGGCGCAGATCTCACTGGCCCCTTCACATTCAGCGAGTACAACACGGGTACCAATGCCTGGAGTGACCGGTTTTCGCAGAGTCCGGAAACCGGGATGGTGCAGGGCTGCGTGAAAGTCACAGGTCCAGCGGATCGCACCATCGAGGTCGCCGCTATTTCAATCTCGGATCTCACCGCACCTGGCGGGTCCACGATTTCACCGGGTACGTCCCGGATCGCCATGGGCGGGAGCGGCGTAGGGTGTGACGATGCGCCATCAATGGGCTTGCTGGGCTCGACCCCTGCGACAGGCCCGTCAGGCGGGAAATACACCACCAACTCAGCCGGTGAGCTCTACCTGGTCTGGGAGTACGACTGGGCCGAAAACATGACCGTCAACCAGTGGGAAGAAGGGCTCTACACCGGCACTGTCGACCTGGAAATGACCCCCCAGTAATCCGAACGCTCAAGCGATAACCCTTTGACGATAAAGGAGGCTTCAGCCTCCTTTGGGGAGGCTTTATGCTCAAAAAAATCGTTCTCTTCCTGATGCTGGCCGCTGCCATCGATTACGCCTCTGCGCTGGAGCTTCGCGCTCACGCGTTGGAATTGCCTGCCAACGACGTTGGCAGTATCGAGGTCCGCAATCCCCTGAACTATCCGATCGTAGTGCGCGTTCAGCCGCCTGAAGGTGTACAAGCCTTTCCACGGCGTGTGCGTCTGCTTCCGGGCGGTGCCCAGGTGATCAAAGCTCGTGGGTCGGTGTCGGAAAAAGCCTTTGTGCGGTTTTCGTATGCCGCCGAGCGTGAGAAGCAAGGTGGCCACGCGAGGCTGACATTGCGATTGCCGGTGAAGGAGGTGGGCGATGGATCGTAAGGTTCTCGCGCTGGCGCTGGCCGCTGCGTTGGCGTCGGCCCCGGCCGCAGCGGATCAGTACCTGATGGAGGTTAAAGTCTCTGGTGTGACTCTTGGGGACTACGTTGTCAGCTACGACGCTGACACGGATACCTATAGCGCACCTGCGGAGGTGTTTGAGAGTATCGGGATCCCAGCCGAAAAGTCACTTCCTCTGGCGCGTCTGCGCGATTACGGCAGCCTCTCTATCGATACCGCCGCCCAGGTGGTGGCCTTCGATCCGACGGATCCCCGGCTACGGGACCGATTGCGGCCGGATCCGGAGCGCACCATGATTGAGGCGGATCGGTCGTTCCTGGAAGGCAAATCCATTGATTATTACCTTACTCACTCCTCACATGGTGTCACCTCTGGCTATCTGATGGGGACCGGTCGTCTGGGCCCCGCCGATGTGGATCTCCGGGCTGGTTTTGGTGGTGCGGAAAGTTACTTTGCGGCCCAGTACCACAATGCTGACAACCCGCTGGTGAAAGACGTTCAGGTTGGCCGGGTGCAGCGTTATGGGCTCGATGGCTTCTCGATCTCAAACGAATCCCGGTATGCCACGGCCTCATTCGCGGAAGACCGCGTCGAGCTTTACTGGCCGGTAGGGACCCGTGTGGACGTTTACCGCAGCGGTGAGTACCTGGAAACCGTGTCGATCGATCAGGAGCCCTTTTTCTACGACATCGACCTGGCCGCTGCGACAAACCGCTTCAAATTTGAGGCGATTCTGCCGGATGGCACCAGCGATACCCGGACGTTTGACCGCAGCATTGATGGTCGCTTGGTCGGTGTCGGCCAGCTGAGCTATTCACTGGCCAGCGGATCGGATCGAAATGGTGAGGATCAGCTTTACGGTCGTGTCGGCTATGGCCTGCATGAATACGTAAGCGTGTTCGTTGGCCGCGATAACTTGGATGAAGAGTATGCGTCGCTACTGGCGTCCCGCGATAACCTGACCGCCGAAATGCGGGTGATGGCTGGCGATTACCCAGGGTATAAATTTTCGGCCGGATACTATGGCGATTGGGTGAATCTGAATGGCAGCGTGCGAAATGCGGAGAGTGAGACCTCCACGCTGTCTGTCCAGCTTCCGGAGATCTGGTCGTCGCCCAGGTACACACTGACTGAAACCGATACAGGATCGACGACCCGGAAAACTGAAACCTTCGCGTTGCGAAAAGGCTTTCGGGTGCCGGGAACCCGCCTTCACGGAAACCTCGCCCCCTACTACAAGCGCACGGAATTCGAATTCGAGCGTACGGTCACTCAGCCGGATCCCAGCGGGGCTTTGGCGTCCTACTTCGAAACCACCGAAACCGAAACTAGGGACCTGGAAGAGTACGGCATTAACGCCCTTCTGCTCAGCCATTCAGGGCTTCGGTTTGGCCTTTCGGCATCCGAAGTGACCCGCTCCACCAGTGACCTGAAAACGCGCAAGATCGAGCCAGAAGTGGCGTTCCGGGCCTGGCCGGGCAGAATCTCATACCGCACCGAATTCCGTGATGATGGCCAGGGCTGGGTGAATCGGCGTCATGCGGTTAATGTGAGCGTCTGGGAGCTGGACTGGGGGACAATTTCAGCGGGCTGGACCTCTGTTAAAGGCGGTGACCAGACCTACACCTTGTCCATTTCCGGCTCGTTTGGCAGGGATGGGCTTTCGCGCAGTCCTCGGGCCTATAGCTCGGAATTTTCAGTAGAAGCCTGCGAAGACGAAAACCTGGATGGCATTTGCCAGGCTTCCGAAGGGTCAGTTTCCGGTGTCCCGGTGCATTTCCAGCACAAAACCCATGAAACACCTGTGCGATTCACCAATCTGTCAGCTTATCGGGACTACGAGTTCGATGTGGATGGTGTGTTCGGGTACGTACCGACAAATCGCCACTGGCAGACCGATGATCTGCCTCGCGGCAGCGCAAATCAAATCCGGGTGCCGCTGCGGCCGATTGAAGAAGTCGAGGGCCAGATCGCGTCTGGCAAAGATGATGTGCAGGTTGGGCTGTTTGATGCGGCAACTGGAGAACAAATCGCTACCCAGAAAACAGCGTTCGACGGCTGGTATCTGTTCTACGCACCATCCGGCAAAGAAACGGAAGTGAAGGTGATTGGAGCCGCAGGGTAAGGACTTTCAGGCCTTCGCCAGATATATGGGAGGCAGCGGAAAGCTGCCTCCCGGAGGGTTAGAGGTTACCTTTCCCACCACCTTTGAACTGGGCTTCTGCCGCGTCGACGATCAGCGAGCGAATCGTGCTGACCATCGTGCGATCCGTGGCTTGGGCCAGTTTTTTAAGTGTCCGGTACTCGTACTCGTTGAACGAGACCCGGATCGACTTAAAGTTGCGCTCGGCGGTTTTGTCGAGAAAGTCGATAGGGTCATGTTCCTTTCCGTCAGCCCCTGCCGCCCAGGCATCGATTGCTGCTGCGCTTGGCGGTGTTTTCCGCTCCCGACGTTTAACCATTCATCACCTCCTCTTTCAGCGCTTGAATTTCCTGAGTAGCTTTCGGGTTGTTCATTTCCACGACCCCCAGACCATCGCTCATGGCATCGCGGTAAACTTTCCGGTCGCGCACGATGGTGTTGAGCATCTGGATTTCCGGGTAGTCGCTGAGATACTCGCGAGCGTCATCCGACTCGTGGATCACAGGGTTTGTCGGGGCCATCGTGAGTAGCCCGAAAACCTGGAGATCCGGGTTGTAGTCACGGGCCTGGGTGATGATTTCCTGAAGGTTTGGCAGGGTGTCCAGATCCGGCTGGGACGGCCGGAAAGGCACAACCATAACGTGAGCGGCAGTCATGCCTGTCCGCAGTTCCCGGCTATCACGGCCAGCGGCGTCGACAACCACGATTTCGTACCGGGTGTTGAGATCGAAAAGCGTTTCCCGAATGTTGTCGTACTTCTGGACTGAGTGAACCTTAGGCAGAGATTCGTTGTCGTCCCGATCCTGACACCAGTTGCTCGCGGTGCTCTGGCGGTCAGCGTCGACGAGTACGACGTCACGGCCCTCCTGAGCGAGGGCGGCGCAAAGGTTTACGGCTGTGGTGGATTTTCCACAACCGCCCTTCTGACTTCCGATAAGTATGATCATGGCGGCTCTCCTTCATACCAGACAGTGTTTAAAGGGTACCTTTCAGGTACATATTGGGCACCTTAAATGTACCCGAAAGGTACCTAGCGTGTACCTAGTAGGTACCTGACAGGTACATAATCTAGCTGCTTAAATGAGAGTAGTAAAGTGGGAAAACGAAAAAAACGGCACCGAAGTGCCGTTGGGTGGGGTAGTTACTGGCGATCATCAGGGACGAAGAAGGCCGCGATCGAGGACCTGAGCCGGGAAAGGTAACCCGGTGGTTCAGGTGTCGGCTCAGGGGCGTCAATCCCGTCGATCGGCATGCGGATCTCGAACTGCTCGGGCGTGGTCCAGATTGCCCCGGTGAACCAATCGATCACCTGCCCGGCGAAGCCGTAGACCGGCATGATGCCGTGGGAGAGCCACGTTTTGTGGTTTAGCTCGGAATTAAAGGATCCTTCAACCGTTTCCCCTTTCGGGCTCAAAGCCCGCACCGTGAATTCCTGACGGCTGAAAAGACCCGCGTCCGGATCGAGTTTTACGTACTCCGGCGTGTCGCCTCCGGCCACCAGGTTGCCGTCTTTATCCCGCACTTCGAAAGGAACCGGGCTGACGTCACTGGTGATCCGGGTGAATTTGTCACCGCCATCCAGCGCCGTGGCACAACCGGTGGTGAGCGTGGCGATAGCCAGGATACCACCCGCCAAAAGTGTCTTTCTCATAACGATCTCCTTTTTCGACAGACGCCAGCCTTACGGTTTTCGGGAAATTGGGCGCTCTAATTTTTTGTTTGCCGTAAGGGAGGTGAAGTCCAACGAGGAGAAAAGACATGCGATTTACAACGGTACTACTGACACTTTGCGTCGCCCTGGCGATGGCGATCACACCGGTCGCGAGTGCAGACGAGGTGGTGGATTCGCGGCTCATTGAGCTTCAGGCGGAAAGCGCCAAAAAAGTCTTCGGGCCACTCAACAACATGGGGGGGATTCTGAAGGCCCGAGTCGAGGAGAATCCGGATAAGTTCCCGGACTACTACGACAGCTTTCTGGCCGACCTCCAGACCAACATTTTGCCGAGGCTTCAGCAAATCGCCGCCACGAGCGCTGACTCTAAGCTGACGCTGAAGGAGTTTCTCATTCGCGATATGCTGCTGAGCTCAAGTTTGAAGGCGATGTGGGTGATGTCGGCAAAATTCGGTATCAACTCTTGGGATGAGGTGAATCCGTATATCGCCGAGCTGGAGCAGAACATCGCGGCCAGCAAGAAAAAATACGAAAAGTTCTACGGGGAGTGGTGAAATGCGGACGTTAATTGCGTGTTTGTTGATGGCCAGCGCCCTCGTTAACTCGGCTCATGCGGAGGAGAATCTCGACGCCCAACTTTGGAGAGCCGCCGTTTCCGAGGCGGGAGAGGTATGGGTGCGATCCGTGGGGGCGTTAAACGATTTGCCTGAGGGAAAGCCGCTAAGAAAAGAGATTGAGCGCGGGGCAACCGTCCCGATGATGCTTCTTTCGCAACGGGATCCAGACCAACCGCCATCGTCACCGGAGGTACGTAAGGCATTCGAGCAGGTATGGGGCGCTCTTAAAATCGTTTACCCAGCTCTCACGCAAGCAGGCCGGTTAGAGCCTGGAAAGGCGAATAAGACGCTCGAAAAGTTCAACAAGCTCCACGGTAAAACCGTGCAAGAGGAGTACCCGGATACGGTCGCCGATCTTAACGGACCCTCTCATACTGGCCCGATCGCGGCCAGTTCGACGAAAACGCGTGAGGAGTCCAGGGAACGGGCCATTTCGCAAGAATTGTCTCGAAGCTTCGCTCCTCGCAGTTTGGCGGAAATGGAGCGCTTGCTTAACGCGACAGATCAACAGGTAAATGAGGCGCGTGACAGAATTTACAGCAACGGGAGGCCCTAAAATGATTGGGAAGACGATGGTAATGATCGTGCTGTTGGCCGTGCATGGCGTGGCCAGCGCGAGTGAGGTTACGTGGCAGAAAGCGCAGAAAGTAATAAACGAGGCGGCCGCTGACGCGATAGTGATCCCTCCGGATCGGGTGAATCCAGTGCTCGGGGTGAAGCTTATGGGGATTAATCTGGAGAACCTGTCTCAAGAGCAAGCGATGAAGACGTGGCGATCCGTTGCCAGGTCAATAGAGCAAATGTACAGCGCAGCGGCCCCAACTTTGCCGGAATCCGAGATCACCGCAAAGCTACGCCGGGTGGAAGAAGTGGACCAGAGTGTGGCTCAGATGGCGCAGGCGCAGCCTCAAAAAGAGGAACCCAGGATCAATGGGCCGACACACACAGGGCCTCTATACGCCTCCACAAGCCAGCAGAGAGAATCGAGTTACGAAAACAACCAATCGCTCTCGATACAGGTGCCTGTAGGCCCCCGCTCGCTGGCCGACCTCCAGAGAATGCTCGAAGAAGCAGAGCGAAAAGCGGAAAAATTCCGGTGATGATGCGCTCTAATTTTCGAAAAACCGTAACGGTAATGCGGCCATTGCGGCCGCCTGGTCGAGCCGACCTTAGCCATGATTACCCGCACCAGGTGCGGGTTTTTTATTGGGCACAAAAAAAGCCCGCCGAAGCGGGCAAGGGCTAGAGAGGTCGGTGTTGTCAGGCTCCCAGGACCACTAATTCTTTACGCTTCCACGCAGCGCGACCTTTCCCAGACGGATGACAACAGTTAACCAGGTCACCATTAACCATGTCCGCAATCACTGGCTTCAGGACGTAATCTTCCCAGAGATCTCCAGCGTCGTAATGGAGTCCGTCACTTTCATCAGGCTTCGTGCCACGAAAAAGCGAGCCCCACGCCCGATAAAGGAAATCCTGGCAATCAGCTTCGGAACCAAGCTCGGGTACCCGACCCGTATCGGGGTCTACCATTTCCAGGCGCACAACGGCCCAGAGGACAAGGTCAACATCACCGTCGGTCGGTGGGATGCCTCGAAAAGCGCGATCATAGCCGTCCGTCAGCTGGACGATCTGGTGCTTCGACAAAATCGCGTGTTCGGGCAAGGTTGCTGGAAGAAAAGCTTCGTTGTAGAGCGTGTCGGTGGCGAATTCGTCGCCATCGATAGCTGAAAAATCAAGCATAGCGAGTCTCCTTGAGAACCATTCCTCCCAGGTACGGGATCTGAAAATTTAGACCCGCTCTAATTTTCGATTCGCCGTAAGGGAGGAGGGAAGACAACGAAGGAGATTAGTTATGAAACTCAAAAAAGCCGCCGCAATGGTGCTGGTGGCGGTGGTTGCGCCAGCGATGGCCGCCGCCCAGGGCATTTCGGATCGTGGCCAGAGCGGATCCGCTCAAAGCCAGCGCAATGCGTATGCTGTGATAACCCAGAGCATCGTTAAAGGTACGGAAAACGCCCTGGCGTATCCCGAAATGAAAAAAATGACCAAAAAACATGGCCCGAGCAGCCTGGCGCATTGGTGTGCATCCGAAGCCCCAAAAGACGCGATGGAGACATGTGTCTACTTGGCGGTTGAGGAAAGCAGCCGCCCTTACATGGCATGGGAAGTAGGCACCGGATTCTCCGATCGGGATATGCGGCAAAGGGCCACTTGGGCGGCTGGATTGGGGGCGCTTGCTTATGTGTCGCACGATTTTTATCGGTATATCGGTGAGCGCTTGTCCACAAAGCCGTTTAGTTCCATGGCTGACGCCAAAGCGTCCATTGAAACTCACGCCCGGAAGTATTTTGCCCAGCATGCGAAACCCGCCTTCCGACAAGGTTGGCAAGATATGAGCACCGCGCCGACCAGCCTAAATATGGCCAATTCGTCAGAGCCCGTGGAAGCCAATTTCGGAGGTTATCGGCTGGCAGCGGGACCGTCTGGTGTTTCCTTGTCCCAATATGGCGTCACGCTTTTCGACTCCAAAGCGGGTGTGATCGCAGGAACCCAGTACACGTTTACGATTGAGCAAAACCGTAATTGGAAAGCGCAGGAATCCAGTTCTGCCAAGCCAAAGTCTTCGGCAGAAGAGAAGCGGAAGATCCAGGGACTCATGGGGGGATAAAGTATGCGAGCTATTGTGATCGTATTGGTAATGGCCGCTTTTCTGTCGGGCTGCGAAAAAATGGGGTCGGCTAACGTGGGTGTTACTTCGGAAACAAGTATCGACGCCACGATGGCGGACGAAGTGCGGCGGCAGATGGCCATCGATGACCGCGAGTCCTCTGAAGTGCGGATCCCCGCGTGGGCCCCGTTCATCTCGGCGGTTGTTAAAGAAATGCCACCAGAGCTTTCCCTGCCAACGGAAGATAACTGGTCAGTGTTGCCGTATGCGGCCATTCGGCTGGATGGCGAAGGCGGGATTCGCGTGTCGGCAAATCTCCTTCAGGAGCTCACTGCGCAGCGGGATTCCGAAGCCTGTCGAGTGTTGCGAGAGCACCCGGACCTGCACCCAAAAGCAGCTGTTGTGCTGGACGAAGAGCTGTCCGGAAAAGAGAAAAAGCGCCTTGAGGATCTGACCTCCTGGGAAGGCGAAGAATTCGACTGTCTGCGCGAAAGTGTCACTCTGGCCGCTTTTACGGCGGCGTCCTGGGGGTCTATCGCCTGGCCGGTGTCTCCTGTTGATAATCCGGACATGGCCGAATTCTTTATCAAGAGCGTCGGCGTGAACACCAAGTTTACGGCCGTGGCCATCGAGGAGATCCAGGATCTGGTCTCTCGGCGAGCAGTCAACGAAGACAAGATCGCTGAGGTCTTCGTTTCAGCTCTGGAGGAATTCGCGCACACGGATCGGTTCGAGGCGGCGATAGGCGAAGCCAGCATGTTCGCCAAAGGGGTTGTGGAGCTGAACACAGGCTCCAACGGTGAGTTTCCGGTCCAGGCTCAGGTTTCAGGCCAGCTGGTCGGCCTCGATAGCAAGGGGGCCAATCTGATTGCCTACGGCAAACCGTGGTTTGGTGGCGGGATTGTCGCCGGAGGCTCATGGGATCTGACCACCTCATCAGCGGCGTCAATGACGGCGTCCAAGGCCACCGATTCAAGCACGCGGTCCAACGCGGGCTCCCGCACAAACAACGAAATTTCCACGCGATAACTCACCTTTCCGGGGCTTCGGCCCCGGTTTTTATGATTTATTCCAAGATATCGCTGCTCTAATTTTTCGTTTGCCGTAAGGGAGGTGAAAGGTAAAAAAACAGGAGAAATCCCATGATGAAGAAACTCTCGATCCCCTCCCTGGCTCTGGCCGCTGCGGTGCTCACTGGTTGTGGCTCGCTGCAAGCCGATCGTCACACCATGGCCCCCGAATGGCCCAACCTGCTGGCCGAATGCGACGTAGCCACCAAAGTTCACCAGTACTCCTACGGCTCCCTGGCGCACTGTGCTCAGCAAGCGGTTCAGGTGGCCGCTCAGCCCCAGGTCCAGTGGCCGGAGGGCGATAAAGAATCTTTCCTGAAAACGGCCGGTTTCGCAGCCATGGTGGCGGAGGAAGTGGAAGGCACTTTGTTCGCGCACAATCTGCGTGAAGCCAATGATGAATTCGATATCACCGCACAGGATAAGGCCGCAGCTGAGAAGGAGCTGACGCCCTTGATCTGCGAGGCGCTGCGCGAAGTCGAGGCGGCTCCGGTCACTGTAGCCACGGACGGCCGCATTGCCGGTCTGGTGGGCGACAAGTACGTCGAAGTCGGTGAGGCTGGCGTCGAGATCTACGACCCGAAAGAGCGACATCTTCCGGCGTTTGGAGAGCCTGAGGATATTCACGCTTCCGAAGGATGGGACAATCAAGCAGACCCTCGCGCCGGATCCGGTTTCTTCAAGACCCTCTACTTTAATGCCCTGAGCGCTTTCGACGTTTTGTTTGCCGAAAAGTATCAGCCATGGGAGAAAACTCGGTGCTGATGCGCCTCCACGCGTAGCTGACAGGAAACAAAAGCCGCTTTGTAAGCGGCTTTTTTAGTTTATCAATATGAGAGTAGAAACAGTGAGTTAGGTGTATTAGTAGCAATTAGTAACGCGAAATACTAAAAGCTCCAAAATGGAGCTGTAGGTCACTTCGTCCTGCGCTCCCTCTAAATTTCACCACACCGTAGCCCCGGTAAATCCGAAAAGGAGAAAACTTATGAAGGGCTACGGTCACCACGTCACAGGTGCCATCACAGGCATTACGATTGCGCTCACCGCGTCTCGGTATTTCGACGTTCCAGCCATAGCGGCGGCTGCCGCTGTAGTTGGAGGTTGGGTGGGCGGCACGCTTCCGGACAAACTTGAAGGCCCGGCCAGTTGCCGACTAATCCCACACCGGACAATCACACACTGGCTGCCGCTTTGGCTGGCAATCCTCGTGGCGTGCTGGCTGCCGCCGATCAGCACGCTCCCGGAGATTCTCCGGCTGCTAATGTACGGGCTGGTCGGAGGTGCAATCACGCATATCCTGACCGATTGGCCAAATCCCCAGGGGATCCCGATCAAAACACCGTTCCAGCGGCATTCGCTGAACCTGTGGCGATCCGGCGATAATGAGTTTTTCATCATTGCCGTACAGGCGGTAGCCGCGTGGTTTGTTGTCGGGGGCCTGGGCTGAGCTAAGTCGCAATACTGGATAAATACCCAATGTGTCCAGATTTCGGGCAGTCGGTTAGTCGTCCCCGGCGTCGCCAGGCGAGAGCAACCAGAGGGTCAGGCCTGTGACCGACACCACGCTCAATGTGGTGAGAATGACGACAAAGGGCCCACTCATCACAGGCCCCTGCCGTCGTCTTTTTCGGCTTCCTTCTCATCCTTGCCGGACGACTTCTCGTCGCGTCGTTCGTCCTTCTCGTGCTCTTTGCCGATCTGCTCAATTTTGGCGTCCAGGTCTTCGCGGCTGTTGAAGTCACCGCGTGACTCGGTGCCGATCCGCTCAATCTGCTCGTCGAGCGACTGGAACCGGCCGTCGGCGGTAGCGGAGCCCCGGTCCTTATCCTCGTCTTTTTCCTGATCTTTATCCGGATCCTGAGAACCCTGGGAGCGGTCGGTTTCGCTTTGGCTACCAGCCTCTTTGCCTTCACTTTCCCGGTCAGCCGTGGCCTCCTGCTTCTTCCCGGCTTCATCGGTGTGGTCGTCTTTGCCGGAGTCTTTCTCCTGAGGAGAGTTGGAGCGCTCATTACCAGCTGACGATTCGGTTTCACGGCCAGACGCTGGCTGCCGTTCGTCTCCAGCGTTTCGGTCGGATTTATCGGACTGGGAGGTTTCTTTCTCACCCGAGCGTTCGCCCTTCATTGTGTTGCCGGAATCCTTTTCCTGCTCACGTTCAGGCTGCTTTTCTCGCTGGATTTCATCGCCTTTATCCCGCTCACGGCCAGCCTCCTGCTGTTGTGCGTCAGGTTCTTTTTCGGATCCTCGGTCTCGCTCTGACTGTCCCTTCATTTCGTTGCCCGAATCCCGTTCTGGGCCAGCCTCTCGCTCTTTATCAGGCCGCTCCTGCTCCTGAGAGGTGGAAGGCTTGCGCTCCTGCTCAGGGCCTGTGTCCTGGCGTTCTGAGGCGGGTTCGCGGCCAGTTGTCACCTCCTTCTGGTCGCCTGATTTCTCATGGGATCCGGTGCGGTCGTTCTCGCCCTTCATTATGTTGCCGGAGTGATGCTCACGGTCATTCTGAGCGTCACGATCGGAGCTTTTATCCTCCCGCTGCCGGGAAGTCTCTTTCTGCTGTTCCTGCTGTTTCGGTTCCCGCGCTTTTTCACGTTCGGCCTGCTGGCCCCCGGCTTTTTCTTTGTTTTCGGGCGTTTGAGTGATCTCTTTCGGTTTTTCCCGGCCCGCCTCTTTACCGGCTTGCTGGGTCTGGCCCTTTTCAGCCTGGCGTTCCTGCCGGATCGCGTTCTGGCGCGGTGCTTTAGTGGTCTGGATGACCTTCTGTGCCGATTCCTTCGCGGCTTTAAGCGTTTGTTGGGCTTCTTTCGACAGCTCCACTCCTTTGCCCATGACGAGCTTCGGCGCGGCCTTCGCAGCCTTCAGGGGGTCGTGGCCAAGACTACGTGCAGCAGCCTGAAGGGCTTTAAGGCCCGCCTTGGTAGTGCCCAGGTGCCCGCCTTTGCCGCGAGCGGCCGAGCCCTTGACAGCTTTCCACTGGCCGCCTTTCATACCCGGCTGCTGGGTTTTCTGGATGCGGATGAAATCGCCATTTTTCACTCCGGCTTCCTTGAGCGCACGCGGTAGGTCTTTTCCCCAGTACGTCGTGGATTTGCCCTGGCCGTGATAAAGCTTCACCCAGGGTGTCTGAGAGTTTCCGGGTTTGTGCTGATAGGGCGACACCCCTTGATCGATCACTTTGCCCTGCCATTTCGAGTGGGTCCGAGCCAGCCCGCGTACTGCGCCTTTGGCCATGGACGCTACTGATTTAACAGCGATCCGGATGGCTCCTTTCGTCATTGCTTTGGTAATGCGTTTCGCCGATCGCAGGGCTGGTTTAAAGCCCACTTTCCAGGCAACGCGAAACGCGGTCATGGTGGCACGGGTGGAGACTCGCGTGGTCTCTCGCCCTATGGTTCGGACAGGATTCCGGATCAGCCTCAGTAGTGTCGGGGGTCGTCCCATGGCCTGGTAGGCGCGAATGTGGTGTTGTACCTTTCCGCGAAAATTGTCCGGCGCTTGAGGTTTGTAGGTGGCGCGGGCGTACTCCCATCGCGCAGCGTTGTAGATCTCGCTGGAAAGGCGGCCAAGCTCAGTTTTAACCGCCCATTTGGCCCTTTCGTACTCCCGCCCCATTTCCCACCGGAACTGTTTCTGAGCGCCGTAGCCTGCATCCCGGATCCGGGTTTTAAGATCCAGCTTTTCTTCTTTGACGTCGTGCCGGTACCGCTCGCCACGCTCAGCCTTCCAGGTGGTCGTAACCCCTTTTTCCGGCCGCGTCACCGGACGGCCGTTCCGGTAAACGGGATCGCCATTCGGCCCACGCTGCATTTTGAGCCAGGTGGTTGGATTGAGCTCTCGCTCCAGTCGGATTCCGTCACCTTTAGGCATTGGGTCGCCCGGACCTCGCTGAGCCTTCTTCTCTTCCTGGCTGATCGCTCCCGACCGTTTAATGGCCGCTTCCAGCTCCCGGCCCCAAAGGGTTTGTTTTTCGCTGTTGGGCAATTGGATGGTGGCGTAATAGCTTTTTGAAGCACCCGCCTGGAAGCGAAATTGGGCATTGCCGTGATCGATAAGGCGGCCTTCAAAAGTCTGCTTCGTGCCCGGTTCGATATTGAGGGCTGGTACCGGCTTCTGTTCGCGCGGCGTGTACGAATGGCGCGACAGATCCGGAGCTTTGGGCGGCTTTGCGTCGGGTCGTCCCCCGGCATTTCCCCATGCTTTTTTTTCGTCTACGAGTGTCGTTTTTCTCCCAAGCGGCCGTGGTTTTATTTGCCAAGGATGTCCTTTGTGGCTTGATTGACGGGCACTACCAGAACGTTTGTCTTGGAGACGCTGCTGGTGATCGTGGACGGCCTTTCCCGCTTTCTCGCGGGCGAGGTTTTTGATGACCTCGGATCGCTGTTCTCGCGGTCCAGTCTTTCCTTCGGGGCTGAGTTTTCCTCTCTGTTGGCCACCTGCTTGTGGTGATTTTCCGGATGCCGAAGGGTGGAGATCTTTGCCGAGGGAAAGCGTTTGCAGGTAGGATTCGATCGGCGGGAATGTAGGAATTCGGCCCGATTGGATGCGCTCCTGGGCGCGATCGAAAATAGCTTGGGCGTCCCAATCGTGGTCACGCGCGAAAGCTTGCGTCTTTTCGATGGCTAATTTTCGGGGAGTCTCGCTCTTAGCGTCTCGGCTATACCGTGCGATCGTATCGCGGGCAGCATAATCCAGCCCCAAGCCTTGTTCTTCCGCGATTCGATTGACTTCTTCACTACGAGAAGAAAAAAATTTATCAAATTCACGCGGGACATCTTTTAGTCGATATGACCATTCATGATCCGGCTCAATCTCCAGCCCGATTTTATTCAGCTCTTTCGCGGTGTAGTAACGGAAAAGAGCGCCCAATAGCTTTTTCTGTTTAACGTCGAAGTCGACGCATCGCCCGCCCTCAGCCACGTTCATCACGAGGGCGTGATAATGCAGAAAAGGGTCACCGGCTCGACTTGATGCATGCTCGTGTGTTGATACGAGAAGTTTTCCGGCCGCCGTTCGTTCGCATCCACCCTTCCCTTTCCGTATTTTAAAGGCGCCCATCTTCTCCATGTGTGCAATCATGTTTCGTAAACCGGTTTGACAACGATCGCTAATTATATTTCGAGAGCTGTCATCAACAGCTGCAAATAAGATTCCCACCGATTTTGGCAAACAAAAAGCGAGATCCCACCCAGGTTTATGGCCCTCTCCTGCATTTCGCACCAGCTTTTCTTCGGTGACCGGGTCGCGTCCGGTCATAGCTTTTGCGAGCTCTCCTTCACCGACGTTCGCACCAGAAATGCCAAGATCCTGCGCCAGGCCTCCTTCCCACTTTCCAGGTGGCTCGTCGGTTTTGTGGTATCCCTCGTAATACTGTGCAGTTTTAGAAGCGCTGACACCCTTGGGAATAGGTTTTGGACTAAGCATGATCCCTCCGAATGCTAAAAGACACCTCAGTAAGAGGTGTCAGTGGATCCGAAGCTGGTTGGGTTTTGAGTCGTGCTTTCGGACTTTGGCTCAGCAGACGATTGTTGCCTCAAAAGTGACTTCAGCTCATCGACCGACAGTCCCTGATCCAGCACGAGATCCGCCACTTCCTTTTTCTCGATATCCGTCAACTTCGACTTGGTCTCACGAATCTGGCGATCGAGGTCTTTGAGCTTTTCGGCGACAGCTTCCCGCCGCTCAGTGAGTGAATTGAGCTTGTCCTGAGTGCGCTGCTTAAGTGACTTACCCATTGGTTTTCTCCTCTTCAGTAGTGATGAATCAGGTTTAGTCGCTGGGAGCGGCCTCGTTTTCGAGAGGCCAGGAAAGTTCTGCGCATTGAAGAAAAAACTCTTCCAGCGCAGAGTCGTCAGTGAAAAGTTCAGCATGAAGGTTTGAGATCTTGCCCAGCTTTTCGAGCATGAGCATGAAAGTCTCTCGGCCGGACAGTTCGAGCATGAGCTGGGCATACTGCTGGGCCAAACCGATTGAAATGGCCAGATTCTTTTCGAGCCAATGGTTTGCGACGTCAACCGCCTCGTAGGCAAAATCCTCGTATTCAAGATCGAAATTCAGTACCTCCAGGGAGCTTCGATGGAATCGATAATCTCGGCTGAAATCGGACACAATCCGACGCTCATACGGGTCCGGGAAATCCGACTCGTGGCCGCCGCAAAACATCAGCGCGAATAGGGTTTCTTTCGGGGTGTTTTCGAAATCAAAGATCATGATTTATCTCCTCGGGGAAGCTTTTCGTTCGGACCCTTTGGCCATTGGGAAACGGCAAACGGAAATGTTCCGAAGCGGGACGCGTCGCCCGGATCCGGCCAGACCCGGTAGAGCGAGTGGTAGGCTTTCGCTTGGGCGAATAGATACTCCAGTTTGTCGTCGTACCCGTAGTCCACGCCTTCCACCTGCTGACGCGCCCGGAACTCAAGAAAGCTGGGTACTCGCATCACATCGGTAAGCCGGAAAACCAGTTTCTCCAGATGGCTTTCCACGTCAGAAATCGTGTGACTCAGCTGGTCCAATTCGGCCAAAAGTGCCTCGCTGGAAGCGGCCGCGTTTGAAAGGTTTTCCGGCTGGCGATTTGGCTTCTCTGGCTGGCCCAGTTTTTCGATCAACAACCGAAAAAGACTGTTAACGCTGAGCTCGGTTGCTTTCGCATACCGTCGAACCTTTCCGGCTTCTTCGTCCGATACCCGGATGTGGAATTGTTTCGGTGTTTCTGTGCTCATAAGGCAAAAACCTCCTGCATTTGTACTCCCTTACGGCAAACGAAAAATTAGAAGAGAGCTCGCCCAAAACAGAAGGTTCGTGGTACTAACGTAAGGCTATGAATAGAAAGGAAAACTAGGTGCTAAAAAGCATTCGGTGGTAGGTTGCAGTGGTACCATCGTGGTACCACTGCCAGTGCTGATAAAGTTATCGGTATTTCAATGGCTTACAGGATCGCACCCAAGTTCGAGGGCGTACTCCCTAGCACCTTTAGGTGCGTCGGGTGTCTAGGCTCCCCGATGGGAGCCGGGAAAAAGCCTCGGACAACGGACGAGGCTGCAATTTATCTTTGGTTGTTTGCATGGCGCGTTAGGTCAGGTGCCTGACGCGACATGGCTGAGCGTAGCGAAGCGGGTTCCGATTTATTCCGATTAAGTCAGGACTCGCTGGCTTAATCGGGCCGAGCAACGCGAGGCATGTTCAGCCGATTTCATGGCGGTTTAGGTCCGGTCCCTGGACCGCCATGGCACCGACCGAAGGGAGGTGTGCCCGACTGCAAAGGAGGGCTGCGAGTGAAGCGATCAAGGGAAGAGAGCCGACCGCAAGGGCGGCCGTAATCGAGTTGGGTCAGTAGCGCTTGTGGATGTAGATCGCGATGGCCCCGATACCGATAGTCAGGGCACCGAGGAAGCCGAAGAGAGCTGTGAGTGGATCGACAGTCATACCGTTCTCTGTGTCTTTAGCCGCCGCTTAGTCATCTCGATTCCGCCGCTTGATTGCCGCAAGCACCAGGGCGGTTCCGACGATCATTGTCGCCGCGATGATGATTGAGATTGTTAGCACCGGATCCGAGAAAAAGTCCATTGTCAGCCCGCCTTTTCGACTGTCGCCCGCAAGTTGTTGTAGATGACTTTGAGCGTTGTCCGATCCAGTTTTCGCGGACAGAAGATCACGGGCGTTGCGGCGTCGTCACATTCGATGGCCCACCGCCGAAGCTCGTGCTCGTCGCCGAAGCCGCCGTAGAAAAGATCCAGATTAGAAAGCTCGCCGATCCAGAAATTTTCAAAGCGAGCGGCATCGACATGCTGAGCCCACGTTTCGAAAGTTTCCTGCACAACGTCAGTTGCCCGAAAGTTATCAAGTCGGGCCAAGTTTCCTTCACGATCAAGCTGCGGGGTGGGAGCCAGAGCAGGCCAAAGCACCGACACCGTGTGCCGCGTTGTCGCTTCGACAAAATCGAGATCAAGTCCCTGTCTCATGATCATGCGTTCCTCCTGAACTTTAATTTTTGAGGGCGTTGTAGCCGTACCTGCGCTTCACCAGGCCAGCGAAAGTTATCAGTCCGGCAGGTTTGATTGTCCAGCTTTCCTGTCGCCGCCATTTTCGAATAGCTGCAACAGAAAACCCGGTGGTTTCGGCAAGATCTTTGTCGGTAACACCGAGCTCCTGCTTTGTCTTCCAGACAATATAATTTCGGTCGAGCTCTGTCACCGTCTCGGGCGGCGGCATTTCGCCACTCTCGTACAGTTCCATCGCAATAGATACGGAATCCGGGATCTCAGTCAGGTCTGCGATCCATCGCTTAAACGGCGCTTCAGATATGGCAAGAAAGGCCTGGATCTCAGCATTAGTCATTTCGTGTTGTGAGCGGAACTGGAGCAACTGCTCCAGCTTTTCTCTTCGTCCACGTTTTATCATCGAGATCCCCTTTGTTTGCGATCCAGTTCGCGCACTTTGTGGAAGAGTCCGGCTTTCAGAAGCTTCGACCGCAGATCCGCGTCCGCCCAGTTTTTTGGCATCCACTTACCAGCCGACGGTGACGTGAGCTTGCGGGCACCTCGCAGGTATTTTTCGCAACGCTCACGCTCCGACATCTCCGTCTCGAAAGCCTCGTCCCGCTTCCGCAAAAACTCATCACGCCCCATCGGCTCCCCAATAAAAACCGGGAAACATCGGCCCGATTTTGTCTTTTTGACTGTGTAAAACAGGCCGTCGTAGACGACGAGGCGGCCGATGTTAGCTGAGTGGACTCCAGGTAACCGCATGTTAGATCTCCTCCACAAAATCGTCCTGCTGCCTGACGGTAAGCCAATTCTGAAAAGCGTCGTAACTTTCGAAGATAAACGCCGGATCGATGACGTAGTCACAAGCTTTTTCTGGCAGTAGAGAGATCAAGGTTTCGCACAGGCGCTCGACATCATCGGCATCTAGCTTCGATGTGTAGTCGCCCAAGTCCAAGTCGATTACCGGCGTTGACGTGGGAATGGCCCCGCTTTCAACAGCAGCTCCATGAAGCTTTTCGCCAGAAAAATAAGGATGTATCTTCCCAGCGATCCGGTGGTACTCATCGGGTGTTGAGTCGGCCAGTCGTGCGTTCTTCTCCGCGTACAGATCGTTGGCCAGAGTTTTTGCCGCGTCTCGAATGTCGTCAAACTCCCCTTTACGCAATTTTGAGCCAGGTTGTACAGCGGGAGTCTGCTCAAGGATTTCGGCGACCAGAGCGGCATCCAGATCATTTTGGGAGATATTGCCCGACTGACGAATTTCAGCTTCCACGTCTTCCGGATCCGCATCCAAAAGATCCTCAGGGAGTTCGCTGTAGCCAAGATCCTCCAGGTCCACATTAAGTCGACCTGCGGCACCACAAATCCACCCCCAGTAGACTTGTTCGCCCGTATACGTTTCCAGTTGCGCCAGCGCCCACTCCTCAGAATGTTCAGGCTCGCCATGGCCAATGGCCAGCATGTTCGCCATTTTGGCGAGCTTCGAAATTTCGCGAGTTTTGAGTGACTGAGTAAGCTCTTTATTCAACATGTCGCACCCCTTTCCAGCTGGTAACTACGCCGCGCCAAAGCGCGGCGTTTCCATATGCACTCAAACAGCGGCGTCCAAAATCTGGCCGTTAGCGTCCCAAAGTACCCGGTAACCGTCAGTCACTTTGACAAGCCACAGGCCGGGACCCATGTCAGCAAAGCCGTGGGAGTCTGCGTGAGCGAAAAAATCAGCTGAAATAGTCATAATTCAAATCCTCGAAATTAAGTATTGATAAAGCATTCGGGATTTAAACTCTCGTGCATCTCTTTAACTCTGTATATAGTATCGTACATATCACCAAATAATTCAAGGCAAGAAAAGGAAAATATGCAAAATAATAGTAACGGCGTGTAACAGAGTTTCGGGATGTGTAACAGCTTCAAGCTCACTGCCCGCCTGGACAATGCGGACCCACCCCGGCCCACAGAGCCGCCCATGGCGGCGGCCTTAGCCGTGGCCCCTGCGCCACGGCGCAAAGCCCTCCAGGACGGAGGGCGCTACCGCCAGGGAAGGCTGTTGGCCTCCTCTAATTTTTCGGATGCCGTAAGGGTAGCGGATGACAAGAGAGGAGACGTTTAATGCCCAGTCCTGCGAATGATCTCGATTTTGCGCCCGATCGATACCGAATGGGTCTCACCGAAAAAGGCTTTTTCCCGGAAATTTGCCAGCGCCTGGTGCCAGCGGGCCTGGTCGCCACCCCGGAGGAAAGTCTGGCTCCAAAGCTGCTGGAAGACATCCTGATTTCAGCGGCGGAATCGGGCTGGCCTAGAAAAAAGGTATTGGCCGTGCTGATCGAAGACCCGGATCCGGAACAGGTTTTCCACTTGCTCCGGGATAACTTCCGGTACCCGACGATCAACTGTCATCTCGTGCGCCCGGCGCTCGAAATAATCGCAAAGTCACCCGCGCTGCGCTTCTGGCTCAGCGCCTGATAATCGGAGGAGATCATGGGTAAAGGATTTTTTTACGGCCTTGTCGTTGCCGCACCAGTGCTCGCGATCATTCTATCCGTCGCGCTCGAAAAAGACGAACAAACCCGCGCCGAAAGGGCTGAATTACAACACCAGATCCAAATGGACTCTGCCCGTTTCGATGCTGAATTTTACGGCATGCGTGGCTCTGATGAGTTCGAAGCTGATGCCCGTAGTCGTCTGGAGCGGCTGCAAGCCCAAGCGGCCGAAAAACGGCAGCGTGTCGTGGAAGCCGAAAAAGCCGCCGAGGAAAGCATGACCGAACTCCAGGCTGCGCTCAACGACAGTGGCGAAATCCAGAAACGGGAAAACAAGGAGAACTAACATGGCTGGCGCTCCCGCTCCGCGAAAAAATCGAGGCCCGCTGTCGATCTGGATCGCGGGCGGTGATCTCCTCGCACACCGGCTCACGATGGTGGCCGGGAACGTCCTGCGGCTGGTGGCCGCAGGCAGCGTATTGTGGGCCGGGGTGTTTGCCCTGTATGTCCTGATGTTCGTTTCCGATCAAAGTTGGGAGCTTTTCACAGCCTCGATCCTGGCAGTTGTGTACGACACCCTGTCCTTTTCGGGAAAAACGATTGATATCGCGGTTGAGGGCCGCAACTTTGCTGTGGCCGCGTCGGATTTTGCGGGACACGTATGGGCCGCGTGGAGGGGGGAGCCCACGTCGCTGGCAACCCCGATCGGAGAATCGTGGTCCGCAATGCGGTGGGCGTGGTTGGGAGCCTCAGTCACGGTCGCGCCGACCTATTACATTGGCTACCGGATGTACCTGCACATCGGCGCGAAGCAAAAAGCCGATGAGTTTCTCCGGGGCCAGAAGATCGTCGATGCCGATTTCCTTGAGCACTATGTCGACCGGTTCGACAACCCCAGCCCGATCAAAGTGGGCGGCGTACCGATTCCAATGCGCCTGCTGGCCCGAAACTTCCTCGCCGTGGGCTCGATGGGTACCGGTAAATCCCAAGCCATTCTGCACATGATGGAGCAGGCCCGCGCATGGGGAAAAAAGATGGTGATTTACGACAAAACCGGCGAGTTTGCTCAGAAGTTTTACCGTCCAGGTAAAGACGTCATTCTAAACCCAGTCGACGCTCGGTGTGAAAATTGGACCATTTACAACGACGTTAAGAAAAAGACGGATCCAGCCATGGTCTCGAAGTTTTTCGTGCCGGAAAATAAGAAATCATCGGATCCGATGTGGGATAACGCTGCTCGAATGCTGCTGGAAGACCTGATCAAAATAGGCATGAAACGCGGTGAAACGATGGCGTGGATCGAAGAAGTGCTAACCCGTGCGACGCTGGAAGAGATTTTCGATCTGCTGAAGGCAAACAACGCGTCATCCTCAGGCACGATCAATCCGAAAAACGAACGCGGGGCAGAGTCGATCCGGCTCACTCTCACCTCAGCACCTGCGATCCGCTTTTTCCCGCACTTCGACAAGCCGGGAACCTTTTCAGTCCGCGAGTTTATCGCTCGTGATGACGACGGTTGCATTTTTATCACGTCGAACTCCACCGACCATGAGCTGATCAAACCCTTTGCCTCGGCCTGGATCGAAATTGCTCTGCTAGAAATCATGAGTCACCCGCCGACGCGGGATATTCGGGCGATGTTCTTCCTGGACGAGCTGGCCTCTCTGGCGAAAATCCCGAGCCTGGATATCGCGCTTACCGAAGCCCGGAAGTTTGGTGTGTCGACGCTGGTTGGCATCCAGAATCTGGCCAGCTTGGTGGAGATTTACGGCAAAGAGATGGCGAAGGTGTACATCGCCAACCTCCAGAACAAATACATTCTGCGGGCAGAAGAAACCGAAACTGCCAAGAACCTGGCAACGATGCTGGGGATGGAAGAAATCTCGGAGGTGGCCGAAAACCAGAGCTTCGGTGCCGAAGCGAATCGCGATGGGGTGAACATTTCGGGAACCAGAAAAGAGCGTTACCTAGTCACGCCAACCGAAGTGGCAACGCTCCCGGACCTCACCGGCTGGCTGAAGATTGCAGGCGAGTATCCGATCACCAAAGTCGTCACTGAGATCAAAGAGCGGCCGGATAACGAGCCAGCGCTTATCCCTCGTGAAGGGCTCATGCTCGTCGAACCGGGCGAAGACGATGACGGCCCGTCCGTCGGCGGCGATCTGGGTGGGAAGAAGCGGGCGTCGTCCGGGAAGATGAAAGGAGCAAGCAAGCCATCGAAGGAGGCAGGTCCAGCTAAGCCGAGCCAGGTAGAAGAAAGCAAGAAGCAGGTCGAGCGATATGTCGACGACCTGGGGATCGGCCTGTGATCCACCCGCTAATCGCTGTTGCCCTTACGCTCGCCACGCTCGTGGCGGGCTTTTTTGCGTTTTTATGGGTCGTTACCCAGATTGAAAGGGATAGTGAGCGAAGCAAAGGAAGGGATGACCCCGGCTCAGGCCGGGATCATGGTGAAAGCGGCGACGATGACGGTGGCGAGGGTTAGAGCTCGCGCTGCCAGAATCTGACCACGGAAAGAGTTGGGGTTAATGAAAGTGATTTCGCCGTAGTTGTAACGCTGTTCGAACATTGTCGAGCTCCTCGTCTGTTTACCTATCTAAGCTACGGCACTCCAGAATTTAGAGTGCGCTTATCTTTATTACGGCAAGCCGAAAATTAGGCGAGGGCATATGTTCCGTTTTGGAACATGTGGCTGAGCAGATCCGCCTGTGCCTGAAAGAAACGGTACATTTCCGGTACCCAAGCGGTACCAATTAGGTACCACGTAGGTACCCATGCGGTACCGCCGTGAACTGCCGAGCATTCCTCGGTAGTTGAGGCCCCGCCGAATTTTCCGTCTGCCGTAAGGGAGGCAGGAGGACTCGATATGGTCGAAGAAATTGTTTTTAGGTTTTGGGTGCTGCTGGAAACCGGCGAACGGATCGAGACGCTCTCGCCTTCCCTGGCCCTGGAGAAGCTCGCGCACTGCGAGGCGTTAGCCTGGCTTCCCTGCATTGTGGTTACGTGCCAACCGCTCGATATCTACCGGTCTATCCGGCACAGCGGCGACCAGCGGCGGCAGGACGTCAAAGAGGTCTACAACGAAGCGGTGCATGCGTTTCACCGGAAAATCGGTGTGCCGCGCAAGCGGGCGTTACCCATGGCCGAACGACTCGTGAAACATATGCTGGAAGATCTGGAACGGCTGGAGCACCGGCTGGAAGTGTACGCAATGCGGGGTGTGCGACGTGTTGCCTGATTTCGAGCGGCTTTTAATGCTGCGGCACGATCGGTTTGTCATTTTGATTGTTTCACTGGTCGTAACCGGCTCCTCGCTGGTGACCGAAGCTGACGTGTACAAAATGGACAAATCGTTCGGTGAGCTGTCGCTGGCCGAATCGGTGGACCGGTTCGAGGCGGCTCGATACACCCTGGAAAGTGTTTTCGGATACATGTGCGATGTCGACATCGATCAGCAGTCGCGCTTCGGCGATCGGCCAAAGCGAGTCATGCTCCGAGTGGAAAAGCCGACGGAAGTGAGCGTAGAAGATGTGTGGGAACCACTGGAGCCGTTGTGACCGAAAACAAAGCGTGGTACCCGGTTTCCAATATTTATTTGCGAGATTCAGGTTCGATCTTTCGCTTTGCTGTAAACATCGCCGCGCTCACGTCGCCCTACAGCGATAACCGTAACAAGAATCTCACCATCCTCGACCTGATAGACCAAACGGTACCCGACGCTCTTCAGCTTTATTTTGTAACAACCTGAGAGCCCGGAGAGGGCATCAGCTGGTACGTGAGGATCATCGAGTCGTTTGGTGAGCTTTTTCTTGAACTGGTCCCGAATGGCCGGTGCCAGCTTTTTCCATTCCTTCAGGGCTGACGGTTTGAAAGCAAGCGCATACTTAAAGTTCATTCAGATCCACTCGAATGCTTGGTTCTGCGCTTCGATCTTTCACAATGGCCACCAGCTCCTGGTCGTCCAGTCTGTCGAGCATGGCTTCGTAGATTTCGGCGGGAACACAGTAGAACGCAGGCTTGTTCCGGTTAAGAACGGCGATAGGGAACCCTTCTCCAGAATCCACGGCAGCCATGGGATTCTTTTTGAGCTCTGAAATGCTCGCGGTCACTTCAGAATAAATTTGATTGGTCACAACGCCCTCCAAAGACCTGTTAACTGGTCTTAGAATAAACGCAATGATGGTTTAGCGCAAGAAAACGACCGTTTATTTTACGTCACAAAACCTGCCTGTTTTCCTCGCCATTTCACGGCCGTTTCTGTAAAACTATTCCGTAAAAGAATCTTTGTTAAGAAAAGGTACCTTTTGTGATCATTGGTTACGCTCGCGTCAGCACTCAGGACCAAAACCCAGACTTCCAGGTCGATGCTCTGGAGAAAGCCGGGTGCGAACAAATCTTTCAGGAAAAATTTACCGGGACCCGGAAAGAACGACCGGAACTGTCGCAATGTTTACGTATACTCCGGAAGGGCGATGTGCTGGTCGTCTGGAAGCTGGATCGGCTGGCCCGGTCCCTGAAAGACTTGGTGGAGATCGTCCAGGATCTCAATGACCGCGAGGTTGGGTTTAAATCGCTCACCGAAGCGATCGACACCACCAGTCCCGGTGGTCGCCTGGTCTTCCATATTTTCGGGGCGCTGTCGGAGTTTGAGCACAGCTTGATAAAAGAGCGCACACACGCGGGCCTGGCAGCAGCGCGTGCACGCGGCCGGAAAGGTGGCCGCCCTCCCCTATTGTCGGAAAAAGACACCCGCAAAGCGGAAGCGATGCTCGCGGATCCGGAAATCACGAAAACAGAGGTGGCAGCCCATTTCGGCGTTAGCCGACCGACGTTAAATGCCGCCTTGGCCCGAGCCAACCGCAGAACCAGAAAACCAACCGCAGAACCAAAAGTGCCAATGGAAGAACCATAAATACCAAAGGAAGAACCACTTTTCGCTGAAAACCGGCTATTTTCGCCTTATTTTGCTCGAAAAACGAACAATTTAAGCAAGGAAATAACAGCCTAGAATAAAAAGTGGTTCTACCATTGGTTTTTCAATCTCCTAAATTTTCGAATGCCGTAAGGACTACACGAAGGCGGCAAGTAGCGGTGTCGCCGCTCCGGAAAGAACTCCCTCTGGCCCGGAGGTCCGCTACAGGGCTCACCTCTACCCCAGGTGTAGTGGTCAACTAATCCCGGACAGTATTTTAAGGTTTTCCTCAGCAGCAACGGGCGAAATGCCGTCGTTGAATGCATGAGGTCGTTGCCGGTTGTAGTAATCCATCAAGTAGCCACCCAC
>Ga0114985_100015_pt1 | contig 31123 bp, 30 predicted proteins | sample Shrwel1BS1Day9_FD_89592 | JGI IMG/M metagenome (GOLD analysis project Ga0114985, IMG submission 89592) | Subsurface microbial communities from deep shales in Ohio, USA - Utica-3 well 1 S-1-Day9 | ecosystem: Environmental > Aquatic > Deep subsurface > Shale gas/oil reservoir > Produced water/Flow...
ACTTATCTTACAGATTATCTGGAAGAGAATCCATCTATAGTAAAAAGGATACTTGATAAAGCTATACAGGCTTTCAGGGCGAGGGAAGCTGCAAGAAAGGCCAAAGAGCTTACAAGAAGAAAAAATGCGCTGGAAGTTTCAACATTGCCGGGTAAACTGGCTGACTGTCAGGAAAAGGATCCTTCTAAATCTGAAATTTTTATTGTTGAGGGTGATTCGGCAGGAGGTTCGGCAAAACAGTGCAGACACAGAAAATTTCAGGCAATTCTGCCTTTGAAAGGTAAAATCCTAAATGTTGAAAAGGCCAGATATGACAAAATCTTATCAAATAATGAAATAAAAAGTATGATTACTGCTCTGGGAACGGGGATCAGTAAGGATGATTTTAATATTGAAAAATTACGTTACCACAAAATCATTATAATGACAGATGCTGATGTTGACGGCGCGCACATTACTACACTTCTTCTTACTTATTTTTTCAGATATATGAGACCTATTATAGACAGGGGCTATTTATACATTGCCAAACCTCCTCTTTATAAAATTAAAAAAGGAAAGATGGAGAGATATATTCACGATGAAGAGGAGATGGAAGATTTTCTCCTTGATTCAGGGTTAGTGGATATTGAAATTGATGAACTTCCTGAGCACAGATATAAAGAGGTTTTTAAAAATCTTCTGGCTTACGATGATCTTCTGAATAAATTTGCCCGTAAAGGCTTATACCGTCCTTTGATGTCCGAATTGGCAGTTTATGAAGGACTGAATGCTTCTAATTTTTCCCAGGAGGATTTTGTGGAAGACCTTTTCGGGCATCTGAAAGATTCGGGTGCTTTTGATCAATATAAAAAATCTGAAATCGAATATAATTATGAATTTGACAGGTATAATGTCGTAGTTGAAAGTGAAACTAAACGTTTCGTATTTAATACAGAATTTATGGGTACTCCCGAGTTTAAAGAGTTGAGACGACTTGGGGTATTTGTTAAAGAGCTTGGAAATAAACCTTATAAAGTAACCGTTGCTGGTGATGTTAAAACTTTTGATAGTGTTAAGGATCTTATAACGTTTATAGAGGAAAGAGGGAAAAAGGGACTTACAATTCAGCGCTATAAGGGTCTTGGTGAAATGAACCCTGAGCAGCTCTGGGAAACGACTGTGGATCCCGAGCGCAGATCCCTTTATCAGGTGAAAATTGAAGATGCCGAAGCTGCAGATGAGTTGTTTTCTCTGCTGATGGGGGATATTGTTGCACCAAGACGTGAGTTTATCGAAGAAAATGCGCTGAAAGCAAAAAATATAGATATTTAACATGGGTGAAAAATGAAGAAAAAGGGGATTATAGAGCTTAGTATAGAAGACTCTATTAAAGAAAGTTATCTCGATTATGCTATGAGTGTTATTGTGGGCAGGGCACTGCCTGATGTAAGGGACGGCCTTAAACCCGTTCACAGAAGAGTACTCTATGCTATGAGTGAAATGGGGATTGTCCATAACAAGGCTTATAAGAAATCTGCAAGAATTGTTGGTGATGTTATTGGTAAATATCACCCTCACGGTGATTCAGCGGTTTATGATACAGCTGTTCGTATGGCTCAGGATTTTTCAATGCGTTATCCGCTTATAGACGGTCAGGGTAACTTTGGCTCGATAGACGGAGATTCTCCTGCTGCTATGAGATATACTGAGATAAGAATGGCCAGGATTGCCGAGGAAATGCTGGCCGATTTGGATAAAAATACTGTTGATTTCATAGATAATTATGACGGCTCACTTAATGAGCCCGTTGTTTTGCCCACCAAGATTCCCAATTTGTTAGTTAATGGCGGCAGCGGGATTGCCGTGGGGATGGCTACTAATATTCCGCCGCATAATCTAACCGAAGTGATCGATGCCCTGCAGTATATGCTTAAAAATGATGATTACACAGCTGAAGACATTCTTGCTTTTATAAAAGGTCCTGATTTTCCTACTTCAGGCATTATTATGGGTAAATCGGATATAAAAAATGCATACTTAACAGGAAGATCTTCCATAAAGGTCAGGGCACGCACCAATATTGAAGAGGCAAAGAGCGGCAAAGAGCGTATAATAGTTAGCGAACTGCCTTATCAGGTGAATAAAGCAAATCTTATAGAAAAGATTGCAGAGCTCGTCAGAGACAAGAAAATTACCGGCATTACAGATTTAAGGGATGAATCCGACAGAGATGGTATCAGAGTGGTTATAGAAATTAAAAAAGGTGATCACCCTGACATTGTATTAAACCAGCTTTACAAATATACACAAATGGAAACGTCTTTTGGTATTAATATGGTTGCTCTTGTTGAAGGCAAACCGATGACATTTTCTCTTCTGAGAATATTGGAAGAGTTTATCAAGCACAGAATAGTTGTAGTTACCAGAAGAACCGAATATCTTCTTAAAAATGCCGAAAATCGCCTGCATATCCTGGAAGGACTGAAAACGGCGGTTGAAAATATTGATGAAGTTATAAAAATTATACGCGGCTCTTCCGATGGGAAAGATGCAAAGGCAAGATTGATAGAGCGGTTTAATTTTAGTGATACGCAATCCCAGGCTATTTTGGATATGAGACTTCAGAAACTTACCGGTCTTGAAATTGAAAAGCTTGAAGATGAATACAGAAATATTTTGCAAAATATTGAATACTTTAAAAATATTCTTACGAATAAAAATGTTCTTAAAGATGTTATTTATGAAGAAATGACAGAAATTAAGGAGAAATACGGTGATAAGAGAAAAACCGAAATATCTGCATCTTCGGAAGAAATAAATATTGAGGATCTTATACCGGATGATGAAACCGTAGTTACTACTACACACAACGGATATATAAAACGAACACCGCTGGACTCTTTTTCTTCACAAAAACGCGGAGGTAAAGGTAAATCCGGCGCTCTCAGTAAAGGTGATGATTTTATCGAGCGGCTTATCGTTTCATCTAATCATTCTAAGCTGATGTTTTTTACCAATCTTGGGCGTATTTATTTTCTCAAGGTTTACGAACTCCCCGAATCAGCTCCCGGCACCCGAGGCAGACATGTATCAAATTTCATACACTTTTCCGATGATGAATTTATAGCATCTGTGCTTTCTGTTTCAGATAATATTGAAGAGAAGGATATCATTTTCGGAACGAAAAAAGGACTGGTAAAACGTTCTCCTGTAAGTCTTTTTAAAAGCGGTAGAAGTGGAATAATAGCAATAAAATTAAGAGACGGAGACGAAATTGTTTCCACTGATTTTGTCAGTGATGATGACAACGTGTTTATTGCCACGAAAAAGGGTAAAGCTATACATTTTTCAGCTAAAGACATCAGATCTATGGGAAGAAATGCAACCGGTGTAAAAGGTATAGATTTGGCAAAGTATGATGAAGTAGTTTCAATGGAGATTGCATCCGGTGCGCCTTATCTTCTTACCGTTACGGAAAACGGTTTTGGAAAATGTACCCCTGTTAATGAATACAGGTTACAGTCAAGGGGCGGCAAGGGTATAAAGCTGTCTAAAGTTACTTCAAAAACCGGGAAGATATGTGGTGCAAAACAGGTCAGGCAAAGCGATGATGTAATGCTTATTATAAAAAGCGGTAAAATAATTCGCATAGGGGTTTCTCAAATTTCTGTATTAAGTCGTGATACGCAGGGTGTTACTCTGATGAATACCGGTGAAGATTATATCGTTTCTTTCGCTGTGGTTAAGGAGGTATAGATGTCAAATCTCGCCCGGCAGCGGACGGGACTGCTTGACGGCAGGGCTTTATCCAATAAATTTAAGGAAAGTTTCAGAGAGCAGGTTCCTTCTCTTAAAAAACGTTTCGGCAGAAAACCGGGTATTGCTGTAATACTGGTTGGAGAGGATTATGCCAGTAATTTATATGTTGGTATGAAAGAAAAAGCATGTTTGGATGTTGGATTTAAATCTGTTGTCAAGAGACTTGATTCTTCTGTAACTACTAAGGAACTGCTGCGGTTCATTGAGGATTATAATAACGATGAAAGTATAGACGGGATACTCGTACAGCTTCCTTTACCGGATCATATTGATGAGGAGAATGTTCTTCTGGCTATAGATCCTGCTAAGGATGTGGATGGTTTTCATCCCTATAATGTGGGGTTACTAAATATAGGTGCAGACACGCTTTTTCCATGTACACCGTACGGTGTGATAAAAATACTTCAGGAATATGACATAAATCCTGACGGCAAACATGCTGTTGTTGTTGGTGCCAGTAATATAGTGGGTAAACCAATGGCTTCACTGCTGCTGAGAAAAAATGCCACTGTTACCATATGTCATATTAGAACCAAAAATATGTGTGAGATTACTAAACAGGCTGATATACTCGTTTCTGCTGTGGGTAAAGCTCATCTTATTACAGCCGATTATGTTAAAGACGGTGCTGTGGTTGTGGATGTTGGGATGAACAGGGTCAATGGTAAAATCATAGGGGATGTTGATTTTGAAGGTGTAAGCTTAAAATCTTCTTATATTACTCCTGTTCCGGGGGGTGTAGGACCTATGACAATTACAATGCTTTTATATAATACACTTAAATCTTTTAAAATACGAATGAACGCATAATGGACACAATTGTAGCACCAATTACCCCGCTTATCACTTCCGCTGTTATCATGCTTCGAATTTCTGGTGAAAAAGCTTTTGACTGTACGGATAATCTTGTATTAGCCGGCGGGAAGGAATTAAAAAGAGATAATATTAAACCGCGACATGTTTATACTGGTAATTTTGTCGATTCGTACGGTTCTATTTTGGATGAAGTTGTTTTTTATTTTTTCAGGTCTCCGGCATCGTATACCGGTGAAGATGTTCTTGAAATTTCATTTCATGGTAATCCTCAAATTGTCCGAAGGGCTCTTGAAGTAATATATGACAAAGGTATAAGAGCAGCGGAGCCGGGAGAATTTACAAAACGTGCTTTTCTTAACGGCAAGCTTGACCTCACCCAGGCGGAATCTGTTGCCAGCTTAATAGAAAGCAAAACGGATAGAGGTGTTTATTATTCTTTCAGACAACTAAAGGGTTCCCTGTCTAAAAAAGTTGTCGAAATAAAAGATTCACTTGTGGATATCAGCAGTGTAATAGAAGCCTATGTTGATTTTCCTGAGGATGATCTTTCTGATCACGATGCTGATTTTGTAACTTATACACTTGATAACGTGTTGAACAATATCTCCCGGCTCATTGATTCTTATAAGAAATACAGGTATCAGAGAGAGGGGTTAAAGATTGTCATTGTTGGCAAACCTAATGTGGGAAAATCTTCTCTGCTCAACAGTCTGCTTGAGGAAGAGCGTGCAATAGTTTCTGAGATTCCCGGTACCACAAGGGATTTTATTGAAGAGGTTATAAGTGTAAAAGGTCTCCCTGTCAGGCTTATGGATACGGCTGGCCTGAGGGGTGAGGGTGATTTTATCGAAAACAGAGGCATTGAAAAGGCTCGTGATAAGATTGAAGATGCAGACGTTGTTCTGGTTGTAGTTGATCTTTCTGATGAGGTTGATGCTGAAGATCAAAAAATCCTCGATATGACTAAAGGCAAAAATCGTATTGTTTTAGGTAACAAGGATGATCTTGTTGTGAATATACCTGACTCTACAGAGTCTGTTGTTGACTTATCTGTATCTGCAAAATACAGATCTAATTTTGAATTGTTAGAGGATATGATATATAACAGTGTGAGTTCCGATGATTCCGAGTTGCTTGCTGGCGAAATAATTACTACAGAGAGGCATGTTGTCCTGCTGAAAAAGCTGTATGAAATATTGTTTTCAGTTAAGAATAAGGTCTTTTCAGAACATCTTGATTTGATATCTATCGATATGGGTATGGCTCTGGATATAGTTTCCGAGTTTACCGGAGAGAAGTATACTGAGGAGATTCTGGATAATATATTTGAAAAATTCTGCCTTGGTAAATAATCTAATAATGTTTCACGTGAAACATTATTCTATGTGCCAAATTCCCAGATTTACACATTCATATGTTTGAAGGGTAATGCAAAGCTTTAAAAGGTAGTAGAAGTATTGGGTGTATTAAAAAAGTTAAGGTGCAAGATGTTTATACAAATTTATCAGTTTCCCCAACCATTTCAACCTGTTCAATTTTTTTAACCACAGCATCTACCTTTGCCTATGCTTTCTTATATCATTTTAAAAAAAGGTCTTATGTCAATTTTCTCAGTATAATGTCTAAATTTCCGTTTTCTTTTTTACAAATTATATATTATATATGTCAGACTCAAAAGAGGAGAATAAAATGGTTCAAAAAGAAGCATGTTACGATGTTATTGTTATTGGTGCCGGTCATGCCGGATGTGAAGCGGCCTTGGCAGCCTCCGGCATGGGAGCAAGAACTTTACTTTTGACAATATATATGGAAACGATAGCCCAAATGAGTTGTAACCCTGCCATAGGAGGCTTGGCAAAAGGTAATTTAGTAAGGGATCTTGATGCCCTTGGCGGTGAAATGGGTAAATGCATAGATCACACAGGCATACAGTTTCGTTTGCTTAATACCAAAAAAGGGCCTGCAGTCAGAAGCTCACGTGCGCAGGCTGACAAGGCAAAATACCGTGAATATATGACTGAGGTACTAACGAAAACGCCTTTATTGGATGTCAAACAGGGTGCTGTTACAGATATTATGACAGAAGAAGATAGCGTCAGTGGGGTAGCAACTGACTTTGGGCAATATTTTTACTCTCCCCGAGTAATTCTATGCTCGGGCACTTTTTTAAACGGTTTGATCCATATTGGTAAAAGAAGTTATAAAGCGGGAAGAGCCAATGAATTCTCTTCCGAGCAGCTTGTAAATTCTCTAAAAAATTGCGGTTTCAGTTTTGAAAGGTTAAAAACCGGAACGCCTGCCAGGCTTCATGAAGATTCAATAAATTTTGAACGCTTTGATGAGCAAAAGGGGGACAGCGAACCTTCCTTTTTTTCCTTTGAGACGGATAGACTTAATTTGCCTCAGCGATCCTGCTATATTGCTTTTACCAATGACACAACACACCAGATTATCAGGGAAAATATGCACAGATCTCCCCTTTATGCAGGAGTGATTACGGGGATTGGCCCCCGATACTGTCCATCGATAGAGGATAAGGTAAAGAAATTCCCGGAAAAGACACGTCATCAAATTTTTCTCGAACCGGAAGGTTTACATAGTAAAGAGTATTATGCTAACGGACTTTCATCGTCCCTTCCTATAGATGTGCAGTTAAAATTGTATAGAAGTATAGATGGGCTGGAAAGGGTTGAATTTACACGACCTGCATATGCTATTGAATACGATTTTGTTCAGCCCACGGAACTGCGCCGTACACTTGAAACAAAAAAAATAAAGGGTTTATATTTTGCTGGACAGATTAACGGAACTACAGGTTATGAAGAGGCGGCCGTTCAGGGTTATATTGCTGCTGTGAATGCTGTGCTTAGTTATGATAATAAGGAGTTTGTTTTAAACAGAGATGAGAGCTATATCGGAGTAATGATAGACGATTTGGTAACAAAAGGTGTGGACGAGCCCTATCGTGTTTTTCATTCCAGAGGGGAATTCAGGCTTTTGCTGCGTGAAGACAATGCTGAATACAGACTTCTAGAAAAAGGATTTGATCTTGGACTTGTCAGCAAGACAAGATATGAGCGTTTTGTAAATGAAAAGGAACAGCTTAATTCACTTATTAACAACCTTCAAAATGTTACCTTGAAACCCGACACCAAAACAAAAGAGTTATTTTTACTCAAGCATATTAATTTGAATAATCCCGTGTCGTTGTATGATTTTTTAAAAAGACCCGAGGTAAAGATAAGTGATATTGTAGACTTCCTAGAAAAAGATTATTCGGCAGATGTGAAAAAGGAAGCCGAGATTATTATAAAGTATGAAGGTTATATAAAAAAGCAGCAGGATGAGGTCAATAAGTACAGGAAGATTGAAAATGTGAAGATACCTCATGATATAAACTATTCGAACATAAAGGGACTGAGAGCAGAGTACGTGGAGAAGCTGAATAAGATAAGACCGACAACACTTGGTCAGGCAAGCAGGATTAAAGGTATCACTCCTTCGGCACTGTCTCTTTTGCATATACATATTGAAAAGATGGTAAAGGGAAATGGACCTAAATAAATGGATATCCGTTGATAAAAGGACAGTAGAGAAGCTTTACCTCATATATGAAAAACATATGAACTCAGTCCACAATCTCACTTCTATAAAAGATAAAGATAAGTTTTTTGTGAAACACTATTTGGATAGTATATATATTTTTAGTAAATATGATTTCCAATTTAAAACCGTTATGGATGTGGGAAGTGGCGGAGGATTCCCAGGAGTTGTAATTGCACTATTTTACCCGGAATCCACTGTTTATCTTGTTGAAAGTATTAGAAAAAAGTGTGAATTTTTGAATGAATTAGTTAACGATGTGCAGCTGGGCAATGTTGAGGTAATTAACAGCCGGGTGGAAAATCTCAGCGAACCGGTATGCGATCTGATGGTTTCCCGGGGGGTTGGGAAAATAAAACATATACTCAAATGGACGATGAATGTTTCACGTGAAACATCAAGCTGGTTATTTTACAAAGGTGAAAATGTCTTTGAAGAAATCAAAGATGCTGATAAGATATTGAAGAAAAAGAATATGAGGTTCGAAAATGTCAGAGTGGAGAAGCCGTTTAAAAGGACTTATACCATTATTAATTATATTTAGCATACTTTTCGGTTGTGCACAAAAGAATGATATCATCACTCCTCAGGGGACAGTATCGTTTTCTGTGGACTATTTTATCACTAAAATGCCTGAGCCGAATGACAAGACTAAACTATTGAATATAATAAACAGTAACAATAACCCCGAGATTAAAAATAAGGCCAAAATATTACTCGGAGGCTATTATTATAAAAATGGAGCTGATGAAAACAGTCTGTTGAGCCTGCAGGAAACAGCAGCTACAGACAACCAGAGGCTGAATAATGCGGCATATCTCTGGCTGGCATCTCTTTACAAATTTTTCGGGAATGAAGCAAAAATGCATAATATTCTTACTAAAATTAAAAATCCCGGCGGGATAACAAGCTATATAATGGGGCAAACATGTGAGAAAGGAAAAGCATATTGCATTAAGCGGGAAGATATCCCGGTTTTTGTGGAGAAAGAAAAAAAGAAACAAAAAACTGAAAGCCAAAAAAAAGAAACAGCGAAAGTAAAAGGAGAAAAAGGTAAAAAGGAAGAGGTTGCTAAGAAAAAAGAAAATCAAAAGGGTAAGTTGAAAATCTTTGCACGAAACGGCAATTTTGATAATCCTGCCTTTAAGGGAATGCTTTTGGCAGCTAGCAGGGACAACGGCACAAAGATAATAAGCGGAGATAATCTCACGGAAGATAGTGTAGTTGTTGACGTTGAGAATCTCAGTGTCATGACTGATGAAGAGATTAGTTTTAAAATAGATTATAAGAATGCAATCGATGAGCTTCTTTACGATACTGATTTTAGCGGATGTAAAGAGATTATTATCGGTGTTAACGACAGATTTGTGAGTGCAGGCGAATATACGAAACAGCGGCTGATTAAATTTTATGACAATATCACGGTCAGCAACTATGAAACCGAAGGCTTTAAAAATTTATATAAAAAGCCGGATAATGAAACTGTTACAACGCGATGTTTCCTTGGAATCGGAAGAGAGAAGGCTATGACCTTGTTTGTCCCGTTGGTGCGGTTTGTTTCTCCCGATAACGAAGGTACTGAGATATACCTTGTTACGGACATGTACACCGGAATGTACAGGGATAAAAATTTTATCGGTTATTTTGGTGATGTGAACATCTATACATATATTGATACAGTATATAATGCACAAAGCAGAGAATTTATGGAAAAATATGAAGAAATATACGGTAAACAACCACCTTATAAGGCGTTTATCGGCTACGACATGGTGCAGTATCTTGAAAATAAATTTCTGAAAAAGAAAGAAAATCCATATGTGACTTCTATAAGTAACATCCAAGAGCCGGTGGTGGAAAGGAATGTTCATAAAATAAGAATTGATAACAACTATAACACACGCTTTTTGTTTATGCCGGAAGAGAAACAAATTCCATTGCTGTCAATTCCGGCGGAATAAAAGATAAGCTAATAAAATGGTATTTATGGTTATTAGTGGTTGTTAAGGTATGTTCTGCCACTTTACTCATAGGTTAACTGACAAAAGTTGAATGCCCTAAATGAATAAAAAGAGAGTTTTGAATAATTCAGGAGGCGCGGTTTCAGCTCTGCTGATGTACGGGCCTTTATTTGAAAACAAAATGTACCCCCTCTGCATATCCCCCTATCTTAGGAGGAATATTAGAATGGGATACTTATTGAATTTTTCAAATAGCATCAACACATTATCAACATGCCTCTTTAAACATAAGAAATAAGTGATTCAAAAATTTTGAAGCTGGCTTATTTAACCATTTTTAGTTCATAAGATGTGGAGCCCAGTCCAATTTTTTCAGCATGCTTTAATTGGATTATCGGGTCAATTTCTTCATAAATTTTCCCGAAGGGATCAATGCCGCCCGGAGAGTGTTTAGCCACCAGGTCGAAGGAAGCTTTGTCTATCGCTACCGGGTCAGTGGAGGAGAGAAAACCGAGATCGGAGCAAACCGGTGTGTCGTTAGCCGGGAAGCAGTCGCAAGTTGGTGCAACATCGGTAATAAAATTTAGGTATAAAATTTTATCTTCAAAGTGATCATGGATTGCCTTTGCATACTCAGCCATTTTTCTCTGCGTATTATCTGAGCTTTCATTCCAGTCTATACCGATTGCCCCCTCGGGACAGACCGCAACACATCTGGTACACCCGGTGCATGCTTCAGTTATCTCTGCTTTGGGACCGAAAACGATTGCATCAGCAGCACAGTTGGCGGCGCATAGACCGCATGATGTACATTTATCTTTATGAACAACAGGTTTGGATGTAGAGTGCATAATCAGTTTGCCCTGGCGGCTGGCACAACCCATGGAAATGTTTTTAATAGCGCCGCCTATGCCTGTCAGTTCATGACCTTTGAAATGTGAAACTACAACCATGGCATCAGCATTGTAAATGTCTGAGGCTATTTTTACATGATCAAGTAGTTCTCCTTCTATAGAGATATCAAGGGAATTTTCTCCTCTTAAACCATCAGCTATCACCACCGGGATCTGTAAGGTGGAATAGTTGAAGCCGTTAAGAAAAGCATTGTGCAAGTGGTCAACGGTGTTTGTCCTCATTCCCACGTAAAGTGTATTTGTATCCACCAAAAAAGGATTGCTTTTCAGCTGTTTAAGCTTCTCTATAACAGGTCTGAGGTATACAGGCTTTAAAAAAGCTGTATTACCGTATTCTCCAAAATGAGTCTTTACGGCCACAAGTTGCTTGTCGCCGTATTTTGATTTGGGATCGCATTTATTAAGAAGCCTTGTAATCTTGTTGAGTGGAGACTGCAGACTTTTGTTTTGCATAGTGGAATAAAAAACTTTTGATGACATAATATGCCTCCTTGTGTTAAAATATTATTATTATAGGATATTTTGGAGGTGAAATCAATGGGACTTAAAAATCTGTATGAAAAAAGGTACAGTGTGAGATCATTTCAGCCAAAACAGGTGGAACAAGAAACGATTATAAGAATACTGGAAAAAGCAAGACTTGCCCCCAGTGCAGTTAATTTTCAGCCATGGAAAATATATATAGTAACCCAAGGGGAAACCAGAGCGAAAATAAACAGGGCTTATCCGAAGAAATGGTTTGAAAACGCACCGGTAGTGGCGGTGTTTACGGGGTTAGAGGGGCAAAACTGGAAACGGCAGGACGGAAAAGATTATCTGATGTGTGATGTTACTATCCTCACCGATTATTTTGTTCTTGCAGCCACAGAAGAGGGGCTTGGCACATGCTATGTGGGAGCTTTTGATGCAGAAATTGTTACCGAAGCACTCAAGCTGAAAGATGAAGATCCGATACTCATGGTACCTTTTGGATACGTTTCCGAAGATTCCAAATTCAAAGAAAAAAAGAGAAAAAGTGTTAATGAAATTGCAGTGTGGCTGTAAATTAAGACTTGTAGAACAAAAAATTTTTTGATATTACAACGAGTTCGGTAATTCATTTGTTGACAAAATAAGAGATAAGGGTTAAAATAAAACTATATTTTATTGAAAGGTGACTATGATGAAGAGAGAAAAATCTGAATACGCAGTTCAAGCGGTGAATAATGCCATCGATATTCTTGATCTTTTGGGGGACACTGAAGGGGAGCTGAGTATGAGTGAAATCGGTGCCAAACTCAGTCTTACACGGAGTAACGTAAACAAACTTTTAGCCACACTTGAAGGGTTTGGTTATGTGGAATATAACAGGTATACTGGTAACTTCAGACTTGGTGTCAAGACATTCCAGATTTCCCAGGCATATATAAACAAACTGAATTTAATTGAGATTTCAGTACAGATTCTGACGATGGTCAGAGAGAAACTTAATGAGTCTGTTTACATCAGTGTATTGAGAGACGGAAATGTGGTTTATTTGAATATGGTGGAGACAGACCATGCTGTCAGAGTGTTGCCGCGGATCGGAAATGTGGGACCTGCTTATGCAACAGCTACGGGCAAAGCTCAGCTTGCATATAAATCTAATGAAGAGATTGAACGTCTTTACAAGGAGGGGCTGACCAAAGTTACTGACAACACTATTGCTGATGTTGATGAGCTCGAAGAGGAGCTGGAAAAAGTCAAAAAACAAGGGTATGCTATCGATGACGAAGAGTATGAGATGGATGTAAGATGTGTAGGGGCACCAATATTTGATTTTATGAACAATGTCATAGCAGGAATCAGTGTCAGTGCACCATTGGAAAGGCTCAGCGAAGAGAGGATTGAAAAGGAAGTCATCCCTGTGATTGTTGATGCCGCCGAAAAGCTTTCAGGTAAATTCGGCAGCAAATAAATCCTATGGAAAATTTCCGATTAGTAAGACCGGAACATCTGAATCACCACGGATATCTTTTTGGCGGGGTATTACTCAAATGGTTGGACGAGTTCGGATGGATGGCCGCCACTCTCGATTTCCCCGGTTCAACCTTTGTTACTGTGGGGATGGATGAAATAAACTTTAAAAAAAGAATAGAAAATGGCTCAATATTACGCTTTATTATCAGACCTGAAAAGGTCGGAAAGACCTCTGTAACTTATATTGCAAAAGTTTTCACTAATAAAACGGAAGCACAACAAGATGAAGTTTTTACCACGAAGCTGACTTTTGTAAATATTGGTGAAAACGGGAAACCCGCTCCCCTCCCAACGAAATGTCAGTATAATTCCCAAAAAAAAGAGAATGATTTATTATTTTGAAATAATCCGTGTAATATCGTTGTAAAATGCAAAAACCATAAGTGCCAGCAGTAGTGCCAATCCCACCATCTGTGTCACTTCACGGGTTCTGAGGCTGACAGGTTTTCCTTTGACGGCTTCAATCCCGTAGAACAGCAAATGTCCTCCGTCTAAAACCGGAATAGGCAGCAGATTAAGAATTGCCAGATTGATGCTTATTACAGCCATAAACAGTAAAAGACTGTTAATACCGGCAGCTGCTGTTTCCTTGGCCATTTGAAAAATAAGAATTGGCCCGCCTATATTATCAGCGGGAACAACCTGCTGAAAAATTTTAACAATACCCACAATTGTCAATTTTGTTATTTCATAAGTTTTAACAGCTCCAAGATATACCGATTTGACAGGATTATGTCTGACAGTAATAGTGCTTTCAGTAGACGGAGCGATACCTATCAGGCTTACCGAAATTTTTTCGCCAAATATATTTTTCACCTCGGTGACCGTAGGTTTGATGGTTTTCTTGATTGTTTCCTCTCCTCTTTTTATAAGGAGTGTTACAGGTTTGTTCGAATTGCCTTTGATACTGTCGCTAATCTGCTGCCAATATGTTATTTTTTTACCATTGATTTCAACTATTTCATCGCCTTTCTGCAGTCCAGCTGCTGCGGCGGGCATATCTTTTTGAACGCTGCCGATAACGGGCTTTAGTTTTGGTGTTCCCATTGTGTTTACAATGCTGAAAAGCAGGAAAGCCAAAAGAAAATTAAAAACCGGGCCAGCTAAAACGATAAGAGATCTTTTACCAACGGATTTGTGGGAGAAAGACCGGTTGATCATAGATTCTTCCACTTCATCGTTAAGATTTTCACCATACATTTTGACATATCCGCCCAGTGGGATTGCGGAGATACTGTATTCAGTTTCCTTAGCCTTTTTAGTGAACAGAGCAGGTCCGAATCCAATCGAAAACTTTTCAACATATACACCGAAAAGTTTAGCGAACAGAAAGTGCCCAAGTTCATGGAAAAAAATAAGTAAGCCAAAAACTATTATTGCTGCAATTATAGACATATATTACCTTCCGATATCTTTTGATATTTTCATTGCTTTTTCTCTGACTACATTATCCAATAAAATAATTTCGTCAATGTTTGAGATATCCCTCGGCTCAAAAAGTTCTAATGTATCTCCTATCACCCGATGTATATCGGTAAATTTGATTAAACCGCTGAGAAAAGCATCAACAGCTACTTCATTAGCTGCATTCATTACTATCATGAGGCTGTTTTTCCCTTCCTCTAAAACCTTTAAAGCAACTGCAAAACAGGGGTATTTCTTTTTATCCGGCCTAAAAAAAGTCAATCCGTTCAAAAGCTGAGGGGATAACGGTTCCGCCCCCCAGTTCAACCTTTCGGGGAATCCCAGCGCGTAGGAAATCGGTGTTTTCATATCAGGCAGCCCCATTTGAGCAAGGCTGCTGCCGTCTATAAAGGATACGATTGAATGAAATATACTTTGGGGATGGATGAAAACGTCAAGTTTATCCGGTACTATGTCAAAAAGGTAATGAGCCTCGATCATCTCAAGCCCTTTATTCATCATAGTCGCCGAGTCCACCGTTATCTTATTGCCCATATTCCAATTGGGGTGTTTTAATGTTTCGCCTATGTTTACATAGTCCATGGAGTCAGAAGGCCGATACCTGAAAGGGCCTCCGCTTGCAGTAAGAATCACTTTATCTATAAAATTATTCCCGTGACCTTTTAAACACTGATAAATTGCAGAGTGTTCACTATCAACAGGTATTATTGCAGCATTGGATTTTTCTGCGGTTTGCATCATTGCTTTGCCTGCAGCTACAATTGATTCTTTATTGGCAAGTGCAACATTTACACCATTATTTAAAGCAGTATATGTGGGCAAAATTCCGGCAAAACCGACTGCAGCTGATAGTACCAAATCCAGCTCTCCGGACATTTCGGATATTAATGTTTTCAGGGCATCCATACCATACAGAATTTTCGTATCGGTCAAGCCTTTAGGAATTGACTTTTCTCCTGTAACAACAGCATACTCAGGCTTCAGAATCGATATTTGGCTCAACAATTCATTTATATTGTTATGACAGGATAAAAATTTAACATTAAAAGCATCCGGGTATTTGTGGATAATTTCTGTAGCCTGTACTCCGATTGAGCCGGTTGCCCCTACTATTCCGATGTTTTTCATAGTTTAGTGACCAAAGTTAAATAGAAATAAAGTACCGGAGCAGCAAATATCAGAGAATCCAGCCTGTCCAGCATGCCACCGTGACCGGGAAAAAGATTTCCGCTGTCCTTGACTCCGGCGCGCCGCTTAAACATGGATTCTATGAGATCACCAATTGTGCCTGATGCTACAATAAGCAGGGCAGTCAAGACGGTATGAGTAATGCTGAAAAGACTGAAAATGTTTGAATAAATCATGCCTCCGAGAATGCCGCCTGCAAAAGCAGCCAACAGACCTTCAACACTTTTTTTTGGGCTGATTATTTTATATAGTTTTGTCCTGCCGAATTTTGTGCCGAAAAAGTAAGCAAAAGTATCACTAATCCAGATTATGATCAAAAGATAAAATATGTGGTGATAACTGAAATGTCTCAAAAGCTGGATAAAAGAGAGAAAAAAAGGTATATAAAAAACATTCAGCATGGTGATAGAAACTGTTTTGAAATTGTCATCCAGAGGTTTTGAACCAAATAGTTTTATGACCAGAGAAAGAAAAGAAACGAGAAAAACAGTGAAAAGAAAAATATTAAGATCATTCATCAAAAAAGCAAAAGGGATAAGAAATGCTCCGATAAAAGTAGGGAACCGCAGGAATGATAACCCCGATTTGGTTAATAAAGAGGAAAATTCTATTGTTGCAATCAGGATAATCACTTCAAGCCCTATAAAGAAAGCTACATCGTTAAAGTAAATAATAGCAATAATAATAGGAGGAATAATTAATACGGCAGTTAGTACCCTTTTTAAGAGATTACTCAAAAACGCTCCTCTTTCTATTTGTGTATTTGTTCATCTGTTTTGCCAAAACGCCTTATTCTTGCAGCGTACTCTTCCAAAGCAAGATCGAATTCATCCTCAAAGAAACCGGGCCATAATGTCTGAGTGAAGTAAAGCTCAGCGTATGCAAGCCGCCACAGCATAAAATTACTGATGCGCTTTTCGCCGCTTGTTCTTATCAATAAATCAACATCCGGTATCTCAGGGTTGTATAAATAATTTTTAAATATTTTATCAGCCGTTTCAATTTTTGCCTTATTGTTTGAATAATCCCTGGCGAATTGAACAGCAGCGTCAATTATTTCATGTCTTCCGCCATAGCTGAGGCATAGGTTCAAGTTAAGGCCTGTATTTGAGCCTGAAAGATAAAGGGCGTTATCAAGCTTGGCAACGACATTTGCCGGGAGCATATCAGTTCGGCCGGAAACGGTCAATTTAATGTTTTCATTAATAATGTTTTTGAGCTCCTTATCGATAAATTCGCTCAATATCTTCATCAGGGCGTTAATTTCTTCCGCGGGTCTTAACCAGTTTTCGGTGGAAAAAGCAAAAAGAGAAAGATATTCTATTCCACATGCTGATGCATGTCTTACGATACGCTTTACAGCCTTTACACCTTCTCTGTGACCAAAAATCCTTGGCAATCCCCGGCGTTTAGCCCATCGGCCGTTGCCATCCATGATGATGGCAACGTGTCGCGGCAAGGATTCCATTATATTTGCATTACCTCGTCTTCTTTTTTGTTTGTAAGCTCGTCAATTTTATCTATATATTCATCAGTAAGATTCTGAATTTGGTCCAAAGCTTTCTTAGCATCGTCCTCAGAGATTTCCTTTTCCTTTTCCAACTTTTTTATTTCATCATTACCGTTTCGACGCTCATTCCTGATAGCTATTTTAGCCTCTTCCGACATTTTTCTAACCATTTTCATTATCTCTTTGCGTCTCTCTTCAGTAAGCTGGGGAATGGGAACGCGGATAATATTCCCATCGTTCGACGGGTTGAATCCCATATTGCTCGATTGAATTGCTTTCTCAATTTCTGCAATCATATTAGGATCCCACGGCTGAATTGTTACAAGTCTTGCGTCCGGAGCCTGCAGGGTGGCAACTTGGGAAACAGGCGTGGGTGCTCCGTAGTAATTTACTTTTACATTGTCAAACATAGTAACGGAAGCTCTGCCTGTTCTGACACTTCTCAGTTCATCCCTGTAATGTTCGAGTGTTTTCTTCATCTGTTTTTTTAAGTCTTTAATTACCTCATTATACATATGGCTATCCCTCCACCAATGTTCCTATTTTTTCTCCGGTAACAACTCTCTTTAAATTACCTTTTCCGAAAAGATCGAATACTATTATCGGTATGCTGTTATCCATACACATACTAATAGCAGTTGAGTCCATAACCTTCAATCCCTTGTTTAATACATCCAGATATTTTATTGTGGAGAATTTCGTGGCATCCGGATCTTTTACAGGATCAGAGGAATAAACCCCGTCAACCTTTGTCGCTTTCATGACAACTTCGGCGTTAATTTCGGAAGCTCTCAGTGTTGCAGCAGTATCTGTTGTAAAATAAGGATTTCCCGTTCCGCCTCCAAAGATAACCACCCTGTCCTTTTCAAGGTGCCTCATGGCTCTTCGTCTGATAAAGGGTTCAGCAATTTCCCTCATTTCAATAGCTGTTTGAACACGGGTTTGAACGTTTACAGTTTCCAATGCATTCTGCAGTGCAAGTGAATTCATAATAGTGGCCAGCATCCCCATATAATCTGCCGATACTCTGTCCATATCTTTAGCTGATTCGGATACACCACGGAAAATATTGCCTCCACCTATTACGACACCTATTTTTACGCCAAGTTCATGAATGGTTTGTATCTCTTCGGCAATGTACCTTACAGTGTCACCGTCGATACCATAGTTGAGCCTGCCCATAAGAGCTTCACCGCTTAGTTTTAAAAGAATCCTGTCAAATTTTAGAGACATTTCCACCCTCTATCGGTTCTATTTGTTCAATTTTATGTTTAAAGATAACGTTTTTTTTGAGTAAAGGTATGCTCACATTATCTGAATACTGAACAGTGTAAGAAGTAGCTTTGCCTAAATCCTCTATTTTTATTGCATTTTTGCCCAGTGTTATATTCAGATCATTGGCCTGCTCTTTGATGCTGTTAGTCAGTGCTTTTCGTGAAATCTTTTCGTCATTGCTGATAATTTCAAGTGTCGCTGATCTGAATATGTAATATTTTATCCATGGAAGAGTCATGATGAAAGCCAGGTAGATGAAAATGACAATGACTGCTATTTTTATCACTTTAAATATCATTGGCTTTTCCTGTGAAAATGTTTTTTATTCCAGAATTAAATACAACTTTGTTTAATTCTGATATATAATTCCACCTAAACATATATCATAAGGCATCACGCACTCAATATCATTGTTTACCTTATATTTTTAATTATAGCACTAAAATAAGATATTTTTCAATTAATAAGATTTAGAATTCGGTTGAAGCGGATATCAATACCGTCACTTGTATCCCAGGACCAGTATATAATAAAAGCTTCCCCTTTAATCATATTTCTCGAAACAAAACCCCAGTATCTTCCGTCAAAACTGGAGTCTCTGTTATCTCCCATGACAAAATATTTCCCTTCCGGGACGGTGAAGGTTTCGGTGCGAAATCTGTTCCCCAGAAAAGTGCTTAACTGACTGGAGTCTGTATAGAGGGCGTACTTCTCTTCTAAAAGTTGCCCGTTCCGGTAGACGTTTTTACCGTCCAGCTTAATTTTGTCACCGGGGGTTCCGATAACCCTTTTGATAAAATCTTTGGACGGATCGAGGGGGTATTCAAAGACAATTATATCTTTGTAGTTCGGCTTACTGAAAGTATATGCCATTTTATTAACCAAAATGTGATCGCCTATTAAAAGTGTATTGAGCATTGAACCGGATGGTATTTTGTAGGCCTGTACGAAAAAGGCTCTGATAATCATTGCAATTACAAAAGCTACAATTATCGAATCAAAGGTATCCCTGAATTTGCTTTTATGTTCATTTTCTTTCATATTTTTCCTCACTAACTGTCGTCTCCGATCTTTAATATTGCAAGAAAAGCGTCCTGAGGGACATCAACTTTGCCTACACGTTTCATACGTCTTTTGCCTTCCTTCTGCTTTTCAAGCAGTTTTTTCTTTCGGGTAATGTCACCGCCGTAACATTTAGCCGTAACATTTTTACGGTAAGCCTTTACAGTTGAACGGGCTATAATTTTATTACCCAGAGCCGCCTGAATTGCCACATCGAACATCTGTCTCGGTATTACTTCTTTTAATCTTTCCACGAGTTCCTTGCCTTTGTAATAAGCCTGATCTCTGTGTACAATTATGCTTAATGCGTCCACCGGCTCTTTGTTTATAAGAATATCCAGTTTTACCATATCCGATTCTTTGTAACCGGCAGGCTCATAATCAAAAGAAGCATAACCTTTTGATGATGATTTCAGTCTATCGTAAAAATCCATGACAACTTCTGCCAAAGGGATGTCGTATTCAAGAATGACCCTTGTTTCAGAGAGAAAGTTCATGTTTTTCTGGATGCCACGTCTGTGCTGTAAAAGTTGGATTACCGGACCCACAAAGTCGCTGGGGAGTATTATTGTTGCACTGATAAAAGGTTCTTCTATTTTCTCAATTTCCGTAACCTCCGGTAAATCCACAGGGCTGTCCACCTCAACCATCTCGCCGTCTTTTTTGTAAACATGATAAACAACAGTGGGGGCAGTTGTTATAAGGTTGAGATCGTATTCCCTTTCCAGACGCTCCTGTATTATCTCCATATGCAGCAAGCCTAAAAACCCGCATCTAAAACCAAAACCCAGAGCAACTGAATTTTCAGGTTCGAATGTTATGGAGCTGTCGTTTAAAATCAGTTTTTCCAGGGCGTCTCTTAAATCGTCATAATCTTTTGTATCAACAGGGTAAATCCCGCAAAAAACGACAGGTTTAACATCTTTAAAGCCCGGCAGTAAATCAGTTGCAGGATTGCTCACCAGTGTTATCGTATCACCTATTTTTACATCTTTAAGCCGTTTTACACCGGCCATAATAAATCCAACTTCCCCGGAATAGAGCTCTTCTTCAAAAATCGGCAGAGGATTAAATACCCCGATTTTATCCACTTCGTGCTCTCTTCCGGTGGCCAGGAATTTGATACTATCACCCACCCTGATATTACCGTCATATAACCTTACCAGTATTATTACTCCCTGATAGGGATCATACCAGGAGTCAAATACAAGGGCTTTGGTGGGTTTTGTTCCGTCGCCTGAAGGTGGAGGTACTTTTTTGACAATGGCCTCCATTATTTCTTTTGTCCCTATATTGTCTTTGGCGCTGGCAGGGATTGCTTCGGAGGCATCCAAACCTATAAAGTCCTCTATCTCTTTTTTCACCTTTTCAGGTTCTGCGCTGGGAAGGTCAATCTTGTTTATTACTGGTATAAGTTCAAGTTCCTGGTCGACAGCCATATAAACATTGGCAATGGTTTGCGCTTCCACTCCCTGGGAAGCGTCCACAACAATTAAAGCACCCTCGCATGCTGCAAGACTTCTCGATACTTCATAAGTAAAATCAACATGTCCCGGCGTGTCTATAAGATTCAGCTGATAAATGTTGCCGTCATCAGCCTTGTAATGCAGCCTGACCGTTTGTGCCTTGATTGTTATCCCTCTTTCCCTTTCTATATCCATACGGTCAAGATACTGCTCTTTCATCAGACGTTTTTCCAGTGCCCCCGTATGCTCTATCAGACGGTCGGCCAAAGTGGATTTGCCGTGATCTATATGTGCAATAATTGAAAAATTCCGTATAAACTTTTTATCCATAAAACTTAAATTAACCCCGCCCTACACTCGTATACTTAAATCCGAGTTTATTCATTTTTTCCGGCTCATAAATATTCCTTAAGTCAGCCAGATAGTGCCTGTTCATTAAATCTTTTATTCGTTGCATATCCAATTTTCTGAACTGATTCCATTCGGTCAGTATGACGAGACAATCCACACCTTCAACTGCGGAATATTCATCTTCGCAGTAAACTATTGAATTGCCGAAAATCTTCTTCGCATTATCCATTGCAATGGGATCAAATGCCTTGATTTTGCCGTTTTTGCTGATTATTTCGTTAATGATTGTAATTGAGGGGGACTCCCTCATATCATCGGTATTAGGCTTGAAGGATAATCCCAAAATCCCGATGGTAAGATTTTCAAAAGCATTTTTCTTTTTATAATCGATTCCAAGCAGCTTGGCAATTTTTTCAACCATTTTAACTTTCTGCTGCTCATTGACTTTAATCGTGGTGTTAATAAGATTGAAGTCATATCCGTATTCTTTTGAAATATAAGCCAAAGCCTGGGTGTCTTTGGGAAAACAGGAACCCCCGTAGCCCGGGCCGGGATGCAGAAATTTAGGACTTATCCTGCCGTCCATTCCCATTGCTTTGGCTACTTTATGCACATCTGCACCGGCAAGATCGCAGAGATTTGCGATTTCGTTAATATAAGTGATTTTTAAGGCCAGAAAAGCATTTGATGCATATTTAATCATCTCAGCCGTCTCAATGTTTGTAATGACAAAAGGTGCTTCATTCAGATAATGGGCGCTGTAGACATCTTTCATAATAGCCACAGCTTCTTCACTTTCAGCACCTATGACAATTCTGTCCGGTTTCATAAAATCCTGAACAGCAGCCCCTTCTCTTAAAAATTCAGGATTACTGACCACATCAAATCTTTTGTTATCCCCGGCAATATTTCTGATTATTTTCTTTACATGCTGGCCGGTTCCCACAGGTACAGTACTTTTATCCACGACCACTTTGTACCCGTTTAAATTTTCCGCAATTTTGCGAGCAACATTCTCTACAAATGTTAAATCAGCTGCTCCGTCGTCTTTAGGTGGTGTACCAACTGCTATAAAAACCACCAGGTTATTTTTTATTGTTTCATCAATATCTGTGGTAAATTTGAGCCGTTCTTCCTTTACATTCTTTTCTATTATCAGTTCCAAACCCGGCTCATAAATGGGTATTTCCCCTCTGTTAAGTTTATCGATTTTTTGCTTGTCTATATCCACACAAGTGACGTACATTCCGAATTCCGCCAGGCATGAGCCTGTGACCAAGCCAACATACCCTGTTCCGATTACTGCAACTCTCATCTTTCTCTCCTGCATACTAATGTTTAAAAGCTGTTTTGTTTTATATTAAAGCTAATTCTTTTTCAAGAATTAGTTTATCTGCCAACCGCTCACACGATTTTATCAACCTCCACAACCTTCAACTACCTTAAGTACATCAAATACGTCAATTACCTCAACCACCTTTAATCCCCTTTTGAGAGTTTTGAATAATTGTATTAATGTCACCCTGAACTTGTTTCAGGGTCTCATAACTTGCTGGTAACAATAGATTCCGAAACAAGTTCGGGATGACCTTTTGTAGTTATTCAAAGGTCTTCTTTTTATATTATGTCTTGCAGCCTAACTTTAATTTAATATATTTAAATATTAGTTTTTAGCGGCGTAGAGCCAGCTTTAACTTGAATTTTTTGCCAGATATATTTATAGTGCTGAAATTTCAGCAGCAGGAAGTGGAGGTAGTATGAAAAAAGTTAACATAAATGCTGACAAGTGCAAAGGGTGCGGACTTTGTATAGATGTCTGCCCAAAAAATATCTTACAATTTTCAAACAGATTTAATGAATCAGGCTATAATTATGTCGAATGTATAGACGATGAAAGCTGCATAGTTTGTAAAAGTTGTGCAATAGTGTGCCCGGATCTGGTTTTCACACTTAACAAGCCTGCAAAGCAAGGAGCTGGAAATGGCTGAAAAATTACTCATGAAAGGAAATGAAGCAATAGCTGAAGCTGCTTTAAGAGCAGGGTTAAAAGGATATTTCGGTTATCCCATAACCCCTCAGAATGAAATAACGGCATATATGTCTGCAAGGATGCCTGAGCTTGAAAGAGCTTTTGTACAGGCGGAGAGTGAAGTTGCAGCTATAAATATGGTTTACGGGGCAGCATCAACCGGCGAACGCTGTATGACAACTTCCTCCAGTCCCGGCATTGCTCTTATGCAGGAAGGTATTTCCTACATGTGCGGAGCGGAAGTCCCTGCAGTTATTGTGAACATTACCAGAGGCGGTCCCGGACTCGGCAATATCGGCCCCAGTCAGTGCGATTATAACCAGGCCAGCCGGGGGGGCGGAAACGGTGATTATGACCTGATTGTTTACGCTCCTCATACAGTGCAGGAGGCAGTGGATCTGACATACAGATCCTTTGAAATATCCGAGAAATACAGAAATCCTGTAATGATTCTGGGTGACGGTGCACTGGGACAGATGGCTGAAACGGTTATTTTGCCGGATTTTAAAGAAAAGGAAAAATCTGATGAAGGTTGGGAGTTAACGGGTGCAAAAGGAAGAAGTCCCCGTTCTGTTAAGTCTTTAAGACTGGCTGAAGGTACTCTGCTGGAGCATAATCTTCATTTGGAAGAGAAGTTTAAGCTTATAAGCAGGAATGAAATAGAGTACAGTTATGAAGAAGGCGCATATGATGTACTTGTTGTGGCTTTTGGAACAGCTGCGAGGGTTGCCAAAACATCTTTGAAAAATTTGAAAGAACAGGGGCACAATGTCGGCTTGTTCAGACCTGTGACCGTTCATCCGTTCCCCTATGGAGAGCTCAAAAAAGCTGCGTCCAAATCAAAAAAAATACTTGTTGTTGAAATGAACAGAGGACAGATGCTTTTTGATGTAAGATTATCTGTTCAGAATGATGAAAAGATAGATTTTACTGGTAAACCGGGCGGAGAAACATTCAGCCCTGAAGAAATTGAAAATAAAATACTTTCCAGCCTGAAATAAGGAGGCGTTATGACAGTTGCTTTTAAGAAGCCGGAAAGTCTTCTCGATGCGAAGACAATTTACTGCCCCGGGTGCGGGCATGGTGTAATACATAGACTGGTAGGTGAGACCCTGGACGAACTTGATCTCAGGGAAAAAACGATCGGGGTTGCTCCGGTGGGCTGTGCGGTTCTGCTTTATGACTATTTCAATACGGATATTGTCGAAGCTCCCCACGGAAGGGCGCCCGCTCTTGCCACTGGTATTAAGAGGGTCAGAAATGACCTGAATGTTTTCAGCTATCAGGGAGACGGAGATCTCGCATCCATCGGTATGGGTGAGATAATGCATGCAGCCGGGAGGGGTGAGAATATAACGATTATTTTTGTGAATAACGCCAATTACGGCATGACGGGAGGGCAGATGGCCCCAACCACTTTGCCCGACCAGGTTACCACAACCACACCGAGAGGAAGAAAAACAGCTACTGATGGTTTTCCCTTTAAGATGGCTGAGCTTATCGCCAATCTCGATGCTCCTGCTTTTTCTGCAAGGGTGAAAATAACCGACCCAAAAAATATTAACAAGGCTAAAAAAACGATTAAATATGCGTTCAATCTTCAAAAGGAAAACAAAGGATTTGCTTTTGTGGAAATTCTTTCTGCATGCCCCACCAACTGGGGAAAAACTCCTTCTGAAGCTGTTAAATGGGTGGGCGATGCTATGGAAAGTTATTACCCTCTCGGGGTATTTAAAGATATCGGGGGAGAAGAATAATGTATTTTGACTGTATAATGGCCGGTCACGGTGGACAGGGGATATTGAGTGCGGGAATGATCCTGGCGCACATGGCGGTTCACAGTGACCTGCATGTGACATGGTTCCCTTCTTATGGGGCTGAACAGAGAGGCGGGACGGCAAACTGCGCTGTTGTTATTTCCAGTGAGGAAATAGGTTCCCCAATAATATCCAATCCTCATTACGGGCTTATTATGAACTACCCTTCTCTTGTTAAGTTTCAACCTAAGTTCAGTAAAAATGCCAAAGCAGTGGTTGACTTATCGCTTGTTTCGCAAGAGTATTTAACCAGAGAGGATGTTACTTTTTACGGAATAGATGCTACGAAAACGGCTAATGATCTGGGTAGTTCAAAAATTTCAAATATGGTGATGATCGGGGGTCTCTTGAAGATCTCAAAACTTTTTGATATTGATGTGGCCAAAGATATGCTGAAAATAGCATTGAGTAAAAGACATCATGGTCTTCTCCCGCTAAACAGGGAAGCCCTTCAGAAAGGTTATGACGGTATAAAAGAGGTGTAGCCGATGCCGAGATATGAGATTATTGTTAAAGGCAGAGTGCAGGGTGTTGGTTTTAGAGCTTTCACTGAACGTATAGCGGGTGGTCTGGGTGTTAAAGGCTATGTAAAGAACCTGCCTGACGGAACGGTTGAAGTGGTGGCTGAGGGCGATAAGCAAGCTCTTGATCAATTATGCAGCAAGCTGAAAGCTGGTCCGGGGATGGCGTATGTAGACGATGTCAACGCTATTGAAAAGGAATCCACAGGTGAATTCAGGGATTTTTCGGTTAAATTCTGATTTTACCTTTAAAAAATATATTTATATATTATTATAAAGTAAAATACGGAAGACCGTGGGGGTGCTCATTTAGGGCTGAGAAAATACCCCTCGAACCTGATCGGGTAATTCCGGCGCAGGGAACGGGTGAGTTTATAACAAAACCATCTGGCGCGTCGGTGTCAGGTGGTTTTTTGTTTTTAATATGAAAAATTAAGACTTTTGAATAACCCTATTTGGTCATGCTGTAACAGACGCCCTCGGGCGGATAAATTTGCCGTAGGCAACCATTTATTTCAGCATCTAATTATACCAGTAAGTTATGAGACCCTGAAACAAGTGGTTGACTCAGTCAAATTTAGCAACCTTGTTGCTGCTACAGGGTGACAATAACTTAATTATTCAAAAGTCGTAAATTGAGGAGTTTGCTTATGACACAACTTGAAGCTGCAAAACAGGGAAGGATTACTCCTGAAATGGAGACTGCCGCAAAACATGAAGGCCTGGCTGCCGGGGAGGTTAGAAAGAAAATAGCCGAAGGCGTGGCCGTAATCCCCAAAAATATAAACCATAATTTTGAGAACGTTATGGCCATAGGCCAGGGGTTAAAAACAAAGATAAATGCCAATATCGGCACCAGCGGTGACTGCCCTTCCATAGAAAGAGAGGTGCGGAAACTTGAAGTTGCTCTGAAGTACGGTACTGACAGTGTGATGGATCTTTCCACAGGGGATGACCTGAATGAAGCGAGAATGAGTATCCTTGACAAATCCACAGTAATGGTGGGTGCGGTACCTCTGTATGCGGTGGCTGCCGGAATGGCGGATAAAGATATACCAACCCACAGGATGGACGGTGAAAAGCTTCTCAAATCGATAGAAGAGCAGTGCCGGCAGGGTATAGATTATATAACCGTTCATTGCGGCGTTACGAAAGAATCCGTAAAAAGAATGGATGCAAGCGACAGGGTTTGCGGCATTGTCAGCCGCGGCGGTTCAATTCTTGCCGACTGGATAAGGAAAAACGATAGAGAAAATCCGTTATATGAGTATTACGATGAACTGCTTGAAATTGCTTACAGATATGATGTTACACTGAGTCTCGGTGACGGTTTCAGGCCGGGCTCAATAGCGGATGCTACAGACAGACCTCAGATTGATGAGTTGATTATTTTGGGCGAGCTTTCCAAAAGGGCTTATGAAAAAAATGTACAGGTAATAATCGAAGGTCCGGGCCATGTTCCGCTTGACCAGATTGAAACGAATATGAAACTGCAAAAAAGCTTGTGCAATAATGCGCCTTTTTATATTCTGGGTCCGCTGCCCACTGATATTGCACCGGGGTATGATCATATAACCAGCGCCATCGGAGGGGCTATTGCTGCATCTGCCGGAGCCGATTTCCTGTGCTATGTTACTCCTGCAGAGCATCTCTGCCTGCCGGATGAGGACGATGTCAGAGAAGGTGTAATTGCCTCGAAAATAGCAGCACATATTGCTGATATTTCAAAAGGAGTGAAAGGGGCATTGCAGCGGGATATTAAAATGAGTGAATACAGAAAAAATCTGGACTGGGAAGGTATGTTTGAAATTTCAGTGGATCCTGAAAAAGCCAGATCCAGATTCAGACAGAATATGGATATCAATTCATGTACAATGTGTGGTAAATTATGCGCAGTAAAAATAGATCAGAAGTAGCAGATTCCTTGAAGCTTTATCTTGTTTTTGAAAGCTCAATGCTGAAGCTCCCCCTTGATGAGTTTATGAAGCAGGTGATCGATGGGGGGATAACAGCCTTTCAGCTTAGGGATAAAAATATTCCGGCAAGAAAAAGGGTGGAAAACGGCCAAATAGCCGCTGAATTTTGCAGAGACAACAACATCCCCTTTATTGTGAATGACAGGGTTGATATAGCCAGGATATTGAAAGCGGACGGAGTGCACCTGGGAGATAAGGACATACCGCTCGATATTGCCGGGAATGAGTTTGATGAATTTTTTTACGGATATTCGTGCAATAATTCCAAGGAGGTCAAATATGCTGCTGCGTGCGGTGCCGCATATACCGGCATTGGACCTATATTTGATACTTCCACTAAAAGGGATTTAAGAGAGATTTTAGATAAGGAGAAAATAAGAGAATTAGCTTCCGCTGCAGATATTCCGTCGGTAGGTATTGGGGGTATTAACAGAACCAATGCAGAATCGCTGAAAAATACCGGTCTAAATGGAATTGCCGTGGTTTCAGCCATATGTGCATCTGAAAATCCTTATCGGGAAACGCGAATACTGAGGGAGCTTGTTGATAAGTTATGAAAGAGTTCGAATTTATCGAATTATTGAAAGAAAAATGCAAAGAATGTGATTCAACGCTTGGCATCGGGGATGATGCTGCGCTTTTCGATAATTTTCTTGTGGCAAAGGATATTGTATGTGAAGGGGTTCACTTCTTAAAAACCACTCCAGCGGAACATGTTGTTTTGAAGGTATTTTCAGCAAATATCAGCGACATTGCCGCTATGGGGGGAACTCCAAAATATGTTCTGCTGGGAATTGCTGTCCCCAAAGCAAGGGAAGGTGAGAAAAAGAATATAATCGAAGCAATAAAAAAATCAGCCGGTCTGTATGATGTTGAGGTTATTGGAGGAGACACCGCCTCTGCCTCAAATGATCTTTTTGTTTCATTGACCGTTATAGGTAAAAAGGGGCGTTTTTTACTCTCCAGAAGCGGAGCGGGGAAAGGTGAAAGAGTATATCTTTCCAGACCGCTGGGGCTGGCACGTATTTCCCTTGAAAAAGAACTCGGTGCCGATTTTGATATTGATGCTTTTAAACACTATAAAATGATGGCAGAGAAGGAACTTGGAGAAGTTCTGGGTAATGTGGGTACTGTTACAAGCTGTATAGATATAAGCGACGGGCTTGGCAGGGATGCTTCTCATTTGAGCGAAGAAAGCGGTGTGAAAATAGTTATAGAAGAAAAGCGGCTTCCGTTTTCACATCTTAAGCAGTTTGATGTGGATAAAGTTGATTATTTCATTAATTCCGGAGAAGAATTTGCCCTTCTTTTTACAGCAAAAAAGGAACACGCCGTTGATAGCTATCTCAAAGATAACGGATTTGAAGTGCACGATATTGGTTACACGCAAAAAGGCTCCGGTGTATTTCTGTCCAACGGAGCGAAACGGATAAGCATATCATCAAAAGGTTATGAGCACAAATAATTAAATTTTATCAAGAATTTTTACCGGTATCTTCCCTTCCAGCTTATCTTTAAACAGTGAAGCGTCACTTTCTGAGCCGACAATAGCACCGTAGTGCATGGGGATAGCCAGTTTTGGGTTGATTGCAAGGGCTGCTTCTACAGCTTCTTCAGCCGTCATAACATATGTGCCGCTTACAGGGATAAAAGCTATATCTATATCGTCTAAATTTTTCATTTCAGGGATAAAGTCCGTATCCCCGGCCAGATAATATTTGGTGCCGTCCAAATCAAAGATAAAGCCCAGCCAGTTATTCTCTTTGGGGTGAAAGTCTTTCCCGATATTGTAAGCGTGCACTGCTTCAATGTTTATCCCCTTTATTTCAACGCTGTCACCGGGTTTCATTGCCGTAACACTGCCGTTAATTTTACTTTTACAATCTTGTGAAGCGGCAATTTCCGTATCATTTTTTAACAGTTTGGCAATGTCATCAGGACTGCAGTGATCATGATGTGAATGAGTAACCAAAATAATATCAGCCTTGCTTTTAGCAGTCAGTTGAAAAGGATCCGTAAAAATATTTACATTCTTTCCTCTGATTTCAAAAGTATCGTGCCCATGCCAAATAATGTTTTCAACTGTCATATGAACCTCCTGCAAATTTATGGGGCAAATACTGCAAACTTTAAAGACTAATTAAACAATTACAACTAATAATAAAATTTAATATGAAAATTTCAAGGATTTACTCGTTGTTGAGCTGACGTCACCCCATTTTTCGCAGTGCAAATATTTTTCAATGTAATTTGCACGCATTTCGCAGCCGAAACTCGAAACTACTGCCGCTAATCGTCTACACCCTCCTCTCATAATTGTTTTTATTTGCAGATATTTATCCACTTTACTTTCCAACACAGGGTGTGACCGCTAACCGGCAGTACGTTTCTCAGACATCGGCTGCTTCATTTGTGCAAATTACATTGAAATCAGAGTCATGTTAGCTAAGTATATGTAAAACAAAACTTTTATATGATTTTTGGGGTGATGCCAGGTTGTTGAGCTGTTGCCAATTTTGTGAGAATTGCATATTATTGCTGAATGATATATTAATCAACAAATAAATGAGAGATGATGGGGTTTACTAAAAGATGTATACGGTGATAAAAGAAGGCTATGGGGAATACGAGGTAAAAAAGTCAAAGTTTATATCATACGTTGTTCCTTATGAAATTTTTGAAGGTAAACTCGAGCAGCTGAAAACGGAGCATCCCAAGGCAAGGCATATTGTCTGGGCGTACAGGCATCTGCAGGAAGATCAGCAGATAGATGAAAACTGTACGGATGACGGAGAGCCGAAAAATACTTCCGGCAAACCCACCCTGAATATTTTATACCATAATGACATAATAAATACGGCTGTTTTTACCGTCCGATATTTCGGTGGGATACTTCTGGGAACCGGCGGACTTGTAAAAGCGTACACCGAGAGTGCAAACCGGGCACTTAACGATGCAACGGTAATTGATACTGCAAAACTCTATAAAAAACCTGTAAAAATAGGATACGATAAAATCAACCATCTGGAATATCTCGCCGGCATATATTATCTGAAGATTGTGAACAGGGAATTTTTAGGCACCTATGTTATTTTTACGCTGCAGGGACAAAAAGAGGTGATAGATCGTCTTGAAATGGAAGTGGGGAAGTAATAATTTGTTAAGCGGTTATTTTGTTGTATTGGTTAAGTAACTATACGACAATGAACATTGAACCTCGAACCATCAACGGTGGCCTCCGCCACCGCCGTTACCACCCGAACCGGAACCTTCACCGTGACCTCCCATACCTCCACCGTCACTCATTCCGCCGGTGCCTTGCTGTCCGGAGCCTGACATACCGCCTCTACTGTCGTTCATTCCATCGGCATGCCCCACTGCAGAAGCGCCTCTGTAACCGGCCCCTCTAC
>Ga0114985_100016_pt1 | contig 30895 bp, 36 predicted proteins | sample Shrwel1BS1Day9_FD_89592 | JGI IMG/M metagenome (GOLD analysis project Ga0114985, IMG submission 89592) | Subsurface microbial communities from deep shales in Ohio, USA - Utica-3 well 1 S-1-Day9 | ecosystem: Environmental > Aquatic > Deep subsurface > Shale gas/oil reservoir > Produced water/Flow...
AACTTACAGGTTTAGCACTTGTGAAAATTGTTGCAATTATTTCTTGCAATTTTCGGGAATTCCTGTTTGCAACTTTCGGGAATTCCTCTTGCAACTTTGTCCATTTTTAGTATGCAACAAATATGCATTATCTATACTTTCCTCAGCAAAGTCACGAAAATCATTTGCAAATCTTTTATCCAATAATTTGCTATATGCTATATATTCATCACAAACTATCATATATGATTTGGCTTCATAAAAAATGTTCTCATAGTCTATAGCATACCTTAATAATTCTGTAAGACTATTAAAAAAATTATTAAATTTTTTGTAACTTACTTTATTTGTAAAACTTAATTTTTGCAAATTAATAATCTCGCTTAACCAAAACCATTGCTCTGAAAAGGCTAAGTTTGGTATTGATTTTCGGTAATTTTTTATATCCGGAATAATTTTGTTCATAAAAGCTAAAGTTTTATTGTCTAAATGCTCCAGTCCACTCAAGTTTCCTTTATTGCTAATGATTATATTTAATATTGAAAATATCTCTTTTATAGAAAAATAATTTTTAGGAAAATCTAAATTGGCTAATTCATCAAAAAAAGATTGAGCTCCAGTAATATTTTTATCAAAATCAACTCCATCATTAAAGCTCATACGCAATTTTGTGCGAAAATAATTATACCAGGAATCCCTCTCTAAATAAGGTTCAATATTATTATCTATTTCGTTATATGCTTCAAGTAGCATTTTTTGATCATTTAATTGTCTTGCCAATACGACTTTAGTGTTATAAAACTCCAGAAAGACATCTAAATTATCTTTGGGGACAATATTAAAATAAATGTCAAGCCATTCTTTAGATTTTTCATAATTTTTTATTTTTGAATTAATAATAACTAAATTATGAAAAACTACATGAAATAAATTGTATTTTTGATAATGTAAAAGTTTATTTGCTGCTTTCTCATAATAGTGAATTGCATTATGATAATTGGAGCAAATTTCTTCTAATCGAGCTATATTATTGTAAATTGAAATTTCTTCCTTAAAAACTTTGGAATCTAAAAAATCAAGAAGTTCTTTCTTTGCACCATCAATATCACCTGTTAATTCTTTTGCATAACTTTTATTTATAACATATAAAATATAATAATTCTGGCCTAGGTGACTGTCTTCACTTTTTAGCTTAGCTAAAGTCTGTTTCAAATCTTTAACATTTTGATAAATTCTAAAAAAGTTAGATTTCTCAATAAGTAGCTTCTTTTTTTCTGTTGGAAGCAAAAAAAGTTTTTCAATTTTCTTGATCGTTACCCAATGTTCATTTATTTGCCCTGATATTGAGCATAATTTAAGTTTAGTAAATAACCATTCTATATTTGATTTGTATGTTAAAAGTGAAGTATTCTCATAAATTACACTTACAGCATCCCTGATTTCATAATCATCAACTATTTTTAATTTTTTTCTTAAAAAACGACGTTCCCATGGAAAAACCAAAAGAGCCCAAGAGAAAGAAATAACAACACATATAATGGCAGTAACCAGTAGTATATAATAGCCATTAGTCGTTAACCAATCTTGAAGTAATTTAGTACAAAAAAAAGCTATATATAAGAATATTACAGAAAGCACAATTGGTAAAAATCTTTTGTTTATTATATATTTTTTATAGTAAACAAAATTTTCTATATAATTAACAATGTTCTGCATGAAAAGCCCTATTAGTTTGCAACTAAATAATTTATAATTCTAGCACCTCTTCCATTGACTTTCTAAAATCGTTTTCGCTTTCATTATTATAAAAGGGCACTCCGGTTATTAGGTATTTATCAGTATCTATCGTGATTGTTCTTTCTTTATTTCTTATTTCCAAAAGAAAGTCCTCTTTCCATTTATCATGAGCTGTTAAATGATTACCTTTAGGTTCAATAAAAATCTGGTAAATTAGCTCCTTTTCATCTTCTTTGCAAAATAACAAAAAGTCCGGCTCAAAAGGCCGTCCTTCTTTGTTGTAAATTTTTAATACTCTCTCATTCCTAACAAGATAAATATTGCTATACTTTTGATTCAGTAAATTAAAACGCCTATTAAACATTTCTACGAATTTTTTTTCTTCTTTCGTACCATAATTTGCATCATATACATACCAAGGTTTGTCTTTTAAAAACTCTTTTTGTCCTTCAGAACGTTCACTGTTTTTCAGCACTTTTATTTCTTTATCTTTAAAAACATTACAAATATTATCATGATAATAATCTGAGCCTTCATATTCTGTAACTTTAGATTTAATTTCATATTCAATAGCTTCTAATAAACCATGTAGTGCAAACAAATAATCTTTATTAGAAAGGTTAGATAATCTTTCATTTGAGCCTTTTAAAGTTATTTCTAGCCCACCAAGATAATTCTCATTTTTGATTAAATTAGTTGTTGATAATATATTTGGGAAATATTTAACAATATTATTAAAATAATAAAAAGGATATTGAGTAAGTGCATACCGAACAATATGAGTTGGAATATCAGAAACTTTTATATCTTTCTGTTCTTTTGGTAATTCTTCCTTATGTTTTTCTTCGACAAGTGCACCGGATGTCTTTCCATAACCTGAAGTTAATTCATACTCAAAATTTCTTTTACTCACCCCTAAATCTTCAAAAGAGTTGATGCTCTGATAATTTTTAAATATTCTTTTATTATAAAAAACTTTCCCAACACTATAAAAAGCTGATTTTTTAAAACTATCTTTTATCTTAAGCTTTTTTGTTTCAAGATCATCCTCATCTACATATACCCCCGTATCAACAAGAGCCTTTTTGATTTCATTAATATACCTGTTATCTTCTTTTGTATGATAATATAATTCTTCAAGAATTTTTAAATCATTATCTATATCATCATCAAACTTTCGTTTATATGAATCTTGGCCTTGTTCCAGCTTAAACGGAAAATATCTCGCACCTCTGCCAATCAACTGGGCTTCAGAAATAGTTGTCTTTCCTGGTTTTCCTTTCCTACCATCTCTACCTTCATATAATCGGACAATATCAAAGAGATTTAATACGTCCCAACCCTCATTTAATTTCTTCACAGCAAAAACTGCTCTTATAGGATTATTCTCATCTTCAAGAGTATTTAACATTAGTTGATTTTTTTCTGCTTCTTGGTCATTATTTGCACTAATACAATTTTCTTCTTTAAAATTAGCCTTAATACGATTAACAATATCATTAAAATTTATATTTTTACTTATGAAAAAATCAAAAGCTTTTTGAACTACGTCAATTTTTGAAGTATTGTTGATATATTCAATATCAGATGAGTTTAAATCTTCTATAAGATTATGAAAATACTCTTTATTCTTTTCAGATTCTTTTATAGTTTTTTTAGCCTTAAAAAGTATTACTGGCTTTAAATTTATATTATTATATGTAGCAAGCTCTTCTCTATATAAGCTTAGGATTAATGCTTGAATTATTCTTTCTTTTTGACCATACAAAGAACGCATTAAGTTTATTTCTTTAGAATACTTATCAATTCTGAACTGCGATAGATCATATTTGAAGATTACTTTGTCTTTATACTTCTCAACAAGTTCACGACTTTCAGAGTCCAATGTTGCAGTAAATTCTAATAAAATATTTTCAAAATTTAACTTATGTAGTCTGTCAACTGTATATTCCCAGCTTCCTTCTATAGCATCATTTGCTTTAGTGTTTGTATTTAAATGATGTGCTTCATCGGCTATTAAAACAAGCTTTTTATCTTGAAAATCTTCATACGTGATGCTGTTTTCTTTGGTGTTGTTAAGATCAATGTGCAATTGTTGTATCGTGGTAAATTTTATATTAATGTTTTCAGCATCCACTTCTTCAAAATTATCTATTTCTTTGATATGTACTTCTTTACCATTAACAACTATTTTGTTGTTAAACAAGTATTTTTGAGCTTGTGGATTAAGAAAATTATCTTTAGTCTTGTTGATAATATTGTTGCTGTTTACAAAAAACAGAAAATTGCGATACCCTTTCTCGTAAAGATAGAGAATTAAGCCGGCCATTATTAAGGTTTTACCACTTCCGGTAGCCATATTGTACAACAAATGCAATGGTTTTTCGGGTTTGCCATCAAATTCTTCATTATAGCAAAGTAAAAACCGTTGAAATGCTTCTATTTGATATGGGCGACGACCATAGCCAGGGCGAAGATTGTCTAAAATTGTATTGGGTACTTCTGTGCGAGCAAATTCTCTTTTACCAAATTCCCGCACTAATGTTTCATGCAAATATAGCATCTAACTATTCCTTTATTTGGTAAAAATCTTTGGTTACTTTCTTTTCTTCACCTGTGCAGGCGAAATCTTCATCTTCAAGCGATGAAAGATTTACATACAATTGGTTTTTGTCCAGTAATTCAAGTAAGTGCTGTTTTTGCTGTTCTAAAGATAACTGTTTGAATTCTTCAATGTGTTCTTCCTGTTTTTTGATGTCCACGTTGTAATTCAGAAATGATTTTTCTTTCATTTGTTCCCAAATATTTAATAGTGTTTTGCTATCTTTTGCTTCTTCTATTTGTTCAATAAAAGTTTGGTTGTATTTTTTGAGTTCTAAATAAGTAAAAGATTCCGTACCTTCAGCAATAATTTTTGTTCCTCTTTTTAGTAAAATATCTATATGTTCTTTTAGTTGCTCAACAAGTAAAAACTGCCTTTGGAGTGAATGTTTTTTTTCATTTAATTCAAGAGCTGCGTGCATTGTTGTACCACTACCTCCAAAAAAATCCATAACTATATCACCTGGATTTGACATTATTTTAAGAACATCAATTACTGCAAACAAAGACTTAGGATAGCTAAAGTTATTTTTGCCTATTAATCGTTTTAATAAATTTGTACCGTGAAATTCTGACTGATATTTTTTATCAGTCCAAACATTTTTTAATACTTGTTGTTCATAATACTTATGATAAAGTACTATTTTGTCACCCTCTTTCTCTGCTTTGAAATAACCATCTTTATTAAGCTTGTCAAAGGTTTCTTTAATATTTTTCCAAGCAAAATCCCCTGAATTTGTTCGAGGATAGAGTTCATAATAACCTGATTTTTTTTGGGAAGTAATATCTTTTAAATCTTTGCTTACATATATTGGATACCAATTCTTTGGTCGGTTTTTTCTAGACCAAACGGTTCTTGCCCTGATAAAAGGTTCATATCTAAACTTACCTTTTTCATCTTCTAAGTTAAAAGTTGCCAACACATTTTCATCTATAGCAACTTTATTAAAATTAGCTCTTTGAATGTTCTTTGCATATACCAATAAATATTCACAGTTTTCTGAAAAAAATTTATCTTGATTTCTTCCTTTGGGATTATGAACAACAGTAACTATTGCGATGCGGTTTATTCTTCCAAAAACTTCATCTGCTAAAGCACCTAAGTAGTAAAGTTCATAATGATCAATTGCTATAGTTATAAAGCCTTCATCTTTTAGGAAATCACGTGCCTCAGTAAGACGATTCTTCATGAAAGTAAGCCATGTTGAATGATTAAATGAGTTGTTATAAGAAAAAATATTCTTATCCCCTCCTGTATTATAAGGTGGATCTATATAGATAAGCTTTACTCTTTCAGTAAATTCTTTTTTTAATGAACGAAGAGCCAATAAGTTATTTCCTTTAATGAGTAGATTGTCAATTATTGTATCTTCTGGTAATCCTCGCTTCTTATTCAGTTCTGCATCCCGGTTAAATTTCTCAAATGGATGTGCTCCTTCCTTATCGTACGTTTTGGCATTTGTTAAAACTTTTGGCTCAAGCAACTGAGTAATTTCATCTTGTGCCAATGTCTCATTAAAGAAAATTTCTTCTCGTTTTTGCTCTTCTTTACTTTGTCCTCCTTCCAGAATACAATCTTTAAATGGCCATACTAAAGAAACTTCATTGCTCTGTTTAAGGTACTTTCCGTCAATGGTCAGTCCAACTTTATTTTTAAATTGAGTATAGCTGTCGTTCAGGTAGTTTTTCTGCTCCAAGAATTGAATAAACAGGTTTTGGTTAAAAATCATTGCGCCTTTAACTTTAATAAAGAATTTTTCTTTTAATTCCTGATTATCCAGAAGTAACCCAATCAATTCTTCATCGAAGTTGCGAGCTTTATTGATAACTACCCATTTTTTTAAATCACCGTTATCTGCAACATAATTTGGTTCTTTTTTAAGTTCATTTAAAAGTTTTTCATAAAGCTTCATATTTTCACCTTATTTATTCTTCACCTGATAATATTCTCCAACATTATACCTATTACAATTGATATATCCAAACAAATTTTCTGGATTAACCTCAGTATCTTCATAGTTGAAATAAATTTTTTTTACTTTTTTACCATTACCATTGCTAAATTCAAGCATTAAATGCTCACCATTATTACCAACCGTCCTCTAATTTCCTATTATAAGCTCTTTTATCTTAAATACTGGTTTTTATTGCCTTCTCCGAAAGACTCATGTAATTCCAAATTTTTTGTCAGCTTTACATCAATATCATCAACTGTAAGATTCATTTCATACTCGATTTGTCTTTCAAGAATATTTATGCCCTCTACAATCTTGTTTAAACCAATCCCTTTTCTTTCATCAGTGTTTCTAACTCTTTTCCTGTTACTACTAAGTACATAGAAGTATTCAATATAGACGAATGCCCTAATAATGCCTGAATATGATTTAAAGGCATTCCGGCATTAATTAGTTCTATCGCCCTTGTGTGCCTTAGTGCATGAGGATGAACCTTATCTTTGGGAATTTCAGCTCTTTGTCCAATTTCCTGCATTTTCTTATAAAAGTTAGGTTGGCTCAGATTAAAAGCTTTACCTTTCATATCAGGATACATTGCAAGATAACGGAGTAACTCGTTAATTGCTTCAATAGGAATGGGTACAGTCCTGTACACTTTTTTAGTTCTTTTCCTTTTTAAGGTTATCACTTTCACCCTACTATTTCTAAAATCTATATCTTTAGTATCATCTATATTTAACACTTCTGATATTCTCGCACCAGTAAATCTTAAAAATAAAAATGTAAGCCAATATTTGCCGGCATTTTTTCTCTTTTTAGCCTTATCATAATATTCCTGAAACTCTTTAGTAAGCCTGTTAAGCTCATCTTCTTCAAAATATTTTATTTTACTTGCTTCTTCCGCTAACTGAGGAAGTCCTGGAATCTGAATATTACCCACTTGAAGTTACCAACTTAAATTTTTCTTTTCTTAGCTTAGTAATTCTTTTGTCCAGACATTCTTCACAGACAAACTCTCCGGTTTTGATAACATCGCCTAATTCCTTTGAAAAATATGCCATTTTGTAGTTCTTTTTTTCCTGACCGCAGTCAGTGCAAACAATACTACTCATAAAAATCTCCTTATGCTTTTTTCAGTTTTTCACCACAGTATTTGCAGGCATATTCAGCTTCTTTTCGCTTAATACGGTTATGACGTATGGAGCTAAGCGTATATGTGCTACACCTGCATCTATATTTATAGCCCTTAACTTTTCTTGCTTTTGTGGTGGGCATATCGTGAGTAGCTTTTAGATTGTTAAGCCCCAAGGTCTTGGCAATAAATTTCCATTCATTTCCATGAGGTTTTGCTGAAGGGAAAAGGCAGTAGGTTATATAATGAGCAGCTTCATGTACCAAAACATCATTAATCATTTTTTTAGGAAAATTATTGCAAAGCTCAATATTTAATCTGATTTCTTTTTTAACCGGATTAACTATTCCTGCTCTCTGACCTTTAAAATTATATGATACTCTAAGATCAGAGATATTGACCCCGAATTCTGATTGAGAAATCCTATTCAGACTATCCTTCTTCTTAATAATTTCATATTTAAAATTATCGGCAATTTCCTGCAATTTTTTACCTCTATTAATATTAATACATATTGTAATAATATATTTTAAATGCAAAAAATCAACACTTTTTTAAGGTATTAACATCCAAAAATGCTGATTTATTGGGTTTTAGTTCAGGAATATACTATCTATATGATTATAAATAAAATCCTATATTTAAATAAGTATTTATTATAAAGTGGAATAAAATTTAAAAGAATCGTGATTGTTTCATCTGCGGTAATCTTTAGGTTTTTTAACATAGTTGGGTGAGGAATTTTAAGGACAATATTATAGAGAATGATTATAACTTTAACAGTTAGCCCCCAACCATTTTTTCTAGATTTTTAACCACAGCGTCTATAGCGCCTCGTTTATGGCTGTTCAATGAATTACCAGGTTGGCGTTTGACACAATTTGCAACAGCGTACTTTACCTTCGCTTCAACGCTATTATTCCAAAGCTTTCCTTGTGATAAAAAAGCCTGCTTCACTCTATCGCTCCATTTTTTATTGCTTCTAAATTCTCTACAATTTAAGTCAACACCAAATTCATCATAAACCATATTTATGTAAAGGTTGGTATCCAAACAGTCTTCGAACTCCGAGTTAGATGATCCATTGCAGTTTATGAAAGTATTGGACTTTATATCTAGAAGGCCTTCTGTTTCCGAATCATTGAAGGCCTTACGCCCTGCATCATCGTTATCGAGCAATGTATGGAATACACAAAGAGAACTCTTTAATAATGTCAGCTTATAGGGTAGATTTCCGGCCCCACCAATAGGTTCAACGATAAGCATATGGCTATCTATCATTTGCCTCAATTTTGAACTTAAATGTCTAAGCAATGCTTTCATTGAAAGTACATCATCCTCACCCTCAACAACAAGAACATAGCTAGCATTGGTTAGGTTATCAGAGGCTTTGATACCTAAAAGGTCACGTATTTGTTTTATATTCTTTGCTGGTGATGCCGCCCCTCTATCAATAATAACGTTTGTCTTAATTTCGTGCCGATCGACGAATAGAGGATTATGAGTCGACAAAATTACCTGATTTTCTTCTGATAATGTTTTTATGACATCTAAAAGTTGGTGGATAGCAGCAGGATGTAAGTGTGATTCTGGTTCTTCAATCGCAATTATTGATGCACCATATTTACTTAAACGATCTTTTAGAAGGCTCAAAGCTGCCAAGCTCTTAACTCCATCTCCCTTGAAAGCTAGACTGGTTGGAGTCCCATCATCCACAATAATTTCAAAATCTCGACGAAACAAACTTCTTCTGGTATCATCTGGTATTTCAATACTCACACTTTTTATTCCTGGAAGAAACTGCTCTAACGGCTCCTTAATTCTTTCACTTAATGAATCAAGTATTGGCTGCTGTAAATCTCTAATCGTTTTTATAGCCTCAATATAGTTTTCATCTTCCTCAAGCACTCTCAATCTTTGTGACAACATCCTCGCTACAACTTCAATCGCCTCCTGATCAGTTCTAACAGCAGGTATGTAGTTAAATATTATTTTATCCGCAATAAACTTGGCTATCTTTCCAGATTTTGAGTTTAACGTCTTCGAACCTTTTCCACTTTTAGAAACTTCAATACTTGGAACGTTGTCTTTGCCGATCTTAATTAATATCGGTAGGGATCCGTTCAAATTTGATTTAATCGTTTCCTTAAACTCATTGATTTCTACATTATTAAGCTGGAACTCAAGACTAATTATTGTTTGGGTTCCTGACCTTCTATCTTGGAGATTTATAGGAAAATCGCGATCCCAAAAATACGTCTGCTCATCTCTACGTGATATAGACCTCGTAGTTCTTCTTTTATATCTGTGCTCAATTGCGTGTCTCTGAAGAGATGTCATTGCAACATCGAGAGCTCTTAGCAAATTCGATTTTCCTTCATTATTGCGCCCAATTAAGACAGTAGTATCTGACACTGGTACTTTGTGTGCCTTTGTGATACTTCTGTAGTTTCTTACTGAAAAGGCTACCAATTCCATAAAATATCCCTACATATAACCATCAAGCTAACATATACTATATAAATATTTATATCCTTCATAATCTTATGATATCTTCTCAAATATATGGGAGTCAAGCCGAATATTAAGTTTTAGTCAGTTCAAATTCTCTGAATTTTATATCGTGCTGGCAACCAAAAAAACTGTATCAAAACAAATAGATGCAAAAAAGCCTGGGAGAGGTATAGTTGATAATAAACAAAAGATTTGCCACTTTGATTAAAAATAGAAATTGTCAAAGTTATTTGTTAAAATTTAATTATATTGTAAAATTTCTGATTTTTTTTAGTTAAAGAAAGGAGACTTGATTATGAATAAAGAAGAAAAGCTTAAAAAATGTCCTAAATGCAGAGAATCTATTTCGGAAAAAGCTAAAAAATGTCCATATTGTCGTAGCGATTTGCGAAATTTTTTTGAAAAGCATCCTATAATAGTTGGGATCTTAGTTTTGTTAGCTATTGGGTATCTTTTTCCGAGCGCTAATGATGATAATAAAAAAAATATAATACAAAATTCTTCGAATACTATAAATGGTGTTTCAAATGATAATGATATTAATAAAAATAGTAATAACTAATATTTAAGAACAAGATATGCGCATACTAATATAAATATTAGAAAAGGACCAGGCACAGATACTAAAATTGTCACAACAGTTGGGAAGGGAACCGAAGTCCTAATAGGCTCTACTGAAGGTAGCTGGGCTCTAGTTTATATTCACGGGAAAAAGAAAGGTTATATTTATGCTAAACTATTAAAAATGTACCCGCCCCCTAAAGTAGAAGTTACTTCTTTTAGATGGTACAAAGATCCTTCTTTTGGAACAGACGGATCAGTTATTTACACTGTAGAGTTCAAAAATAATACCGACGATTATATCAGCAGTGTAAAATATGAATTTTCAACATATGATGAAAAAGGTAATTTGGTAGACACAACCACTTCTTATGTAAGCGGTTTATCTCCTTATGGGACAAGAGGTGATAAAGGGTACGCCACTTATTTTGGAGAAGAAGAACAGGCAAAAGTGCAAATTGTTTCAATTAGATAAAGTTTTCCGATAAATTCATTATTGATTGATTCCGTAGATAGCTATTACAGAAGCGATTATAAGTCCGATTATTCTCTATCAAATCCCACGATTGTTATGATTTTCAGGTCAAGGTTTCAAATCACCGTCAGCAAAAAGCAGAGCGGGGAACGAGCGGCACTTTTTATTGTCCGAGTGCATTTGCCTTGTTAGGGGCTTTCTTCAATGCTGTCTGTTGATATTTCTGAAATTTCATTATTAACAAACTTCTTCAATTTTTCATAAGGTGACGGCAATTCAGAGTCATTGCATGGTGGAACCATGGTTTGAATGTGATAACGCCAGGTAGCAGTATTTGCTGTATTATGTAAACCAATAAGGGCAAGTAGCCCAGAGGGACTGTTAGCCTTAATAAACATACTTTTATTTACTTTAATCTTACCATTGGAAAGCCCAGTACCGAGGCCTTGAAATAATTTGCTTATAGCTTTTTCTGTTGGTGGTGAAGTTAAATTAATAATTTTTTCTCTTAACCCAAGCAATATGATTATATCTGTATAGTAATAATCAACCCTAAATCCATTTTCCGCATCAATTTCTACCAGTATTACTCCACCCTGATATCCTGTTCCCGTTGGCGATGACTCAAAGCCCAACTCTTCACAATATAGGTGGTTTGGCCTTAATAGAGATTTATGTATGTCCCAACTTACTGTTGATGCTTTCTTCATTACAGTTTTTAACTGTAGTTTGGTTAGTTTATCTTGGTCGTCAAGGATTATGTCGAAGCCATCCTTATCAACTTCAGGTAAATACAGATTTAAAAAATATCCTCTTTCTGCGGCTGCGACTTTGAGGTCAAAAAACAACTGATTGTTGACGAGCGATTCTTTTGAATGGCTATTTGCTGGATCGAACAAGTATATTTCAAGTTGTGTTTTAGGTGACTCGCTCATAGCTATCCTCTGCACTCCAAACAACATATTATACAGTTCTACATATTCTTCATATTTTCATAATATCTTAGCAAACAGATTGAGAGTCAAGCCAAATATTAATTGATAATATCATTATTTCAATATTGTTAGTGATTTTATTGAAATAGTGTAACGTCTTTCTGTAAATTTGCACTCTATGTAAGCAGGGCATATGATTTCTCCAAATTGATTCGGCTATCAAATAAGGAGGAAGAGCATATGCCCCACTATGAGCAAGATACTAAAATAATTTCAGAGGTATTGGAAAAGTTAAATTCCAATGGATTTGAAGGTATGGCACAAGTAATTGAGATACTTCTTAACAATAGGTAAATGAGGTCAGGTAAACTATGCTTTTATAGCCTAACGCTCTTCATAACCGACTGGCAATTCCGCTCCACTTCATTGCCAGTCCGAGTTGATGCGATTTTTCGAGGAAATATTAGAAGAATCGCACAATGATTCCCCAAATGAGCAGCCCGAGTCCAGCAAAAGTTACGAGCATATTCAACGATGCTAGCCAATCTGGAACCGCGTTGACGTCAGGATTAGATGGGTGAATAGGTGTACTGTCAAGACGGTCTATTTCTTCAGGAGATCGCCCTTCATGTATCATATTCTCACGAATACGGTCCCATCTGGTTTTTGCAGAGTTCATTGCATAATTATGCATTACACCCCATGACCAAAAAGAGAGTACGGCAATAACAACACACACCCAAAACAAGAGAGGATGTCCTGTCCCATAGAATGCAATTGCCGCCAGCACACTGATTATCACACTTATAAGTCCGCCCATGCCAATCCTTTATCTGTATCAGATTTTTTTCAACTTCGCACCGCATGAAAACAAGCCGGTGGTTATTTCAAAAGCTACTATTGCGATGCCAGTGTCAACTATTTCCCATATCAATCCCGCAGATAGGCCTCAGCCGAATATACCCGCGTTTCCATGGAGTTGGCGTCCGAAGCCATCGAAGTGTTTGCCAGTGACAGGGTAATAACGGTTCACGAGAAATGTCCAAAGAGCAAGTGCGATCAAGTGCGATTAGGGGTGCTCCAAAAATACAAGCCATTGTTTGAACCATCGTTCCAATTAATCGTTTATCATTCATATTTTTATAATACATTGACAGTATATCAGAGTCAAATCAAACGGTAAATTTTTAACTGGACAAAACCGTAATTTTAAGATTAAACAACAATTTTTTTATGTTTTAGATGAACCAGCCTGTCAATCATCAAATATAAATTACTTAACCCATTTCCTCACCTTTATTTCCTGCTTCAGTAGTTCTGCCATTGTCTCCTTCCAGCTTTGATAACGATTCCTTTATAATTTTGTCATAGTTACTTGGATTCCATTATTCTTCTTTCGCTGAGTCCTGCTTCTCTTCTGTATCTGTTTTCGACTTCTTGGAGTTTAGCCGAGAGAAAGCTTTCGGCATTTCGAGCGAGTTCAGTCCAGTCATAGTTACCTTCCCGTTGAACTCCTCGTCTATTTCTTTCTGTTTCATCGGCCTGCTCACTACCTCTATTTCTTTCCCGTCGCTCCTGCGAAATAGTATTATTTCTGTTCCGTCCTTCTTCCTTTCTCTCTTTAGTATCTCTGCCATTTTCTCCCTCCAGTTTAGATAACGATTCTTTTATAATTTCATCGTAATTACCGGGATTCCATGCAAAAGAATCAAAATCAGTAACTAAGTTGCCTGAACTCCTAAAGGATACTATTTTTTAAATGTTTTCCTCATCAAAAAAAATCAAGCAACAAAGATTCCATTTTATCAACAAAATGTTTGTTATCTTCAATCTCAATGCGGATTATTATTTTCCTTATCTCCATTTTTTCAGTACTCCACAAAATATGTTTTATTAAATGTGTCTATTATTTCTAAAAAAGCATGTGGGATTTTTTTCTTAGCTTCCTCTAAAATACGCTCCGGGACTTTTCTGTAATAGGCTTGAGCTAAGCCACCCGCCATACATGCTAAAGTATCAGCGTCACCTCCCAAAGAAACAGCTTTTCTAATAGCATCTTCATAATTTTCAGAATCCAGGAAAGCTACAATTGCCTCACCGACAGACCCTTTACATGTAGAATCAAAAGAGTAATCGGGTCTAATTTCATTCACCGTCCTGTTTAAATCATAACCAAAACGTTTTTGTATCTCATGCTTTATACTATCTTTACTTTCTCCATTTTTAGCCATAAATACCGATAATGCAATTGCCTGGGCACCATTAACTGCATCAGGATGATTATGAGAACAAACGGCACTTTTTTCGGCTTCTTTAAGCACTTTTTCTTCATCCTCAAATGCAAACCCAACCGGCGAAACCCTCATTGCAGAACCGTTACCAAAACTATCGTTCATTACATTAAAAGCAAGCCACTTTTTAAAACGTTTGCCGAATCCTCTACCTCTATATTGGTTAGCATACTCCCTGATTTTTTTCTCATAGTCTGCACCATTTAAAATTGCATCGGCAATGGCTACTATGAGTACTGTGTCGTCGGTAAACATGCTGTTTCTTCTGAATATTTCAAAATCCTCATGTTTCATCCATCCTGACTCATAGGGGGAGCCAATTATGTCACCTATAATCGCTCCAAACATAAAAAACCTCCTTTATATACTAACAAACCTTTGAAACAGGAATTCTTCTTTTTTTAATATAATTATAAGCCGCCAGTATTGTGTTGTTATGCAAATTTAATACTTTACTTATGTCGCCATTAGTATCTCTCTGATAGCCCCCTGCAAGGCTTATCGCTATAGGTTTATTCATTCTGTCAAACAATTCTTCAAAAACTATTTCATCTCTTTGCCTCAGCTCATCGGTGGAAAGTACTCCACCAAGAGGATCATCTATATGTGAGTCAACACCTGCATTGTATATAATAAAATCACAATCACCAAATAACGCGCTGAGTTTTTTCGGCAAATTAGTCAGCCACCTTTGCGTGTTTCTACTGTAGCTATCTCCGCCAAATGTATAATGTGCAATATTGTCTATCTTAAGTCTTCTGATGATATCTGCAGTTCCATTACCGTAATGATTGTCCATATCAACAATGCCAATTTTTTCTGCCCCCAAATCTATTACTTCCAGTGCTGCTAAAACCAAGAAGTTGAATGTGCAAAACCCTCCTCCAAAATCATATCCTGCATGATGCGCTCCCGAAGTAGGACTTAGTGTAATGCTATTTTTATTGTAAGCCCATTTTGCTGCTGCAGTCATACTTCCGGAAACCCAAATCAGGGCATCTACAACTTCTTTTAATCTGTTTGAAAATCCGTTTGGCTTTTTAAGATCAAGCACACCGTCCACATATGCTTTACTATGAATCCTGTATAAATCCTCACGTTTTATAGGATTAAAAGATGCTACTTCATAATCAATCCCAAGTTTTTTAATACTTTCTATAACTTTTGCCGGCTTCTGTGCTGAAGGACTGAATGAGTTGTTAGTTTTTGCTGTTTGCCTTGGATCATAAAATACTTTAATCATATTTGCCTCCTATCGACATCATTACGTTTTACTGTCATATTATGCCTAAATTTTTTAAAAAATTATCAGCTCTATAATATCTCCAGACTTTATATCTATTTTACCAATAGGTCTTATGTCTGCATTCATATTCATTGATTGTGCCCATGCTGAACCAGCATCAATCAGATGTCCGGCGGTAAGATTTGCGAGTGCCCACTTCCTGCCGTAAGAATAAGGCGGAACAACATCACTAATCTTTTTATATACCACTTTAAGAAATTCTGCCGCTACCATTTGACTGTTATAGGGAATATATAAGGGAAATCTGCCTTTGGATCTGGGGTCATTAGAAAATATGACCAGACTGTTGCCTTGATTGTTAAATCTTGGAGGAGTTGATGTTTTGATGCCTTTTAGCACTACTTCAAACGACATGCCAGCCAGTATGCCTGCTTCTTTAAGGCTTCTCTTATCCTCTGGAGAATTACTTTTAGTATTTTGCCGAACCCAGTAAGAACCTATATTGGGGATCCTTCCTGTTTTTATATCCCTCAACACCCAGTTTTTTCCATAAGAATACACAGGAACCAAATCCTTTATCTTAGTATAAACAGCCTTCAAAAAATCGGCCACAGCACTAAAACTTTTATCGCTAAAAACAAGATCTTCATGTTTAGCACCTGGTATATCTTTCAGCTTTACTATTATTTTGTCATCATCAGCTGCACTATGCTTGTTAATGCGTCTTTTTCTTTCCATCAAAGTGTTGTACTGTCCATGCCTGCTTTTGCCCAGCATTTCCTGCTCATACAGCATGTATTTTTTTTCTTTTTCTGTATAATAATGTTCTCCCCTCTGCCTAAACTGGGATATTTTTTCTTTGAGATCTCCAAGTTTCAAGTCAACTTCAGGGTCCGAAACATCAATACCGGAAAGTGCTCTATAATATTCTTCAAGCACATCTGCTGCACCCCGATAACCTCCATCGTTTGCCAAAGAGCTTGCATGTCTTAATGCTTTTGCTATGCTTAACAATACAGCTTCTTTCAATACCTCTGCATCAGGAAGCTCATTGGTCAAATCTTTTTCATTAACAACATCAATATCAACAGATGAATCACTTTTGGCCAAATCAGCACCTTTTTCATCAACAACGCTTATTTTACCTAGTTTTAAAAGAGAAACATCCTCCTGGGGCTTTATCTTTATCTCAAAAACCAACTTTAAATCTTCTGCAGATGATATGTCGCCAATAAACCAACCGTTTTCTGTTTTATTATAGAAGTTCAATAGAAGGCATTCTTCAACTACATTTTCATTCTCAAATTTCAAGTAACAGTTTGATGCAGTTATATGTTTCAAAAAATTAAGCTCGTCCCAAAATGTCTCAGCTGTGTCCTCAGGATCTTCTATAAAATAAGCATTTCCACCGCCCGTGTCAGCCAAGCCGGTCATAAGCAGCTCATCAAATTTTTTTCCCACCCCAAAGGAGCTGGTGGTTATCCCTTTTTTCTGAACATTTTCTGCCAAAAGTTTTATTTCATTCTTATCTTTAACACCTGTATTTGCAAGACCGTCGCTTAAAATTAGCACTCGTGGTTTGTGATTTTGTCCAGAAACCGCTACAGACTCATAGCCGAAACTCAAGCCTTCATACAAGTTTGTACTTCCCTTTGTTTGTATTTCATCAATACATTTTTGTATACTTCTCCTGTCCTTAGCAGGCTTGTTTACTAAAATTTTCTTAGCATTGTCTGAAAAAGTAACAAGCGAAATCATATCTTCATCTGAAAGCTGTTCGAGTATATTTAAAATTGCCTGTTTTGCCTTTTCCAGCTTAGTGCCGCCCATAGATCCAGACACATCCAAAACTATACCCAGGTGCAATGGGGTTGTTTCTTTTGTTTCATCCCCTTTAATAGAAACAAGAGATCTTATGTTTGCCCTTGTGTTTAAGGGTATTTTTTTATAATCTGTGGAAACTTTTATATTTAAAGCCATAGTAACCTCCCTGATAGTCTTCATTACTTCCCAGATCTTGCTAATGCCTGCATAACAGATTGCTTGGTTGCTTCAGGCACATCCTCTCTAAAATGGATCTCAATCCCTTCTGATATTTCTATCTTTTCATACACCTCCTTTTTTGGGGTCAAATCTCTGCCTATTTTACTCAAAAAATTATTATCATAATTTTTTTTGTCAGAGCTTTTCCTGCCAATATCTGCAAAAGAAAACCCAAAATCCTGTCCGGAGCGATAGCCGGCAGCGCTGTCACCTACATTGGACTTTCCTGAAAGCCAGTTACGTACAGCATCAGTATTCCATTCAGCGCCCGTATATTCAACTTTATCCAGGACACTTTCCATTTCTTCAATAGTCATGCCCGATATTGCTTCCCTGATACCTTCCAGTTTTAAATGGGAGCTCTGCAAAATCCTTATCATCTGGAGCATAACCAAATGTTCGTCAGTATACCTTGCTGCTCCACCTTTGCCCTCTGGAGATGGAATAATACCAGTTTGGACATAATACCGTATAGTTCTTCTGGTTAATCCTGTTTTTTCTGCAATTTCAGATATTGTGTATTTTTCCTGTCTCAATTCAGCACCCCTTATCAAGTTAAGAATAAGTATACACTTAACAGTAAATTTGTCAAGTATGTTTGTTTATTTTTTAATTTTTTTATCTTCTAATATTTAGTTCAATTTTAGCATTTTTTTCTTGTCATTACGGCCAAGCACTTAAAGCCTTAAGTGCTCAGGTCGCAATCTTAAAAAACAAAAATTAGAGAAATTGCTTCATCGTTATCACTTCCCTGCCCTGTTGAATATTCCAAAATTCACACAGGGAGTTAGCACTTGCAAAAATTGTTGCAATTATTTCTTGCGACTTTCGGGAATTCCTCTTGCAACTTTGTCCATTTTCAGTATGCAACAAATAGACAGCAGCACTTTGTTATATGCCGAATTGTAAATTTGACTCAATTATTACTCGTTCATTAACGTAGTCAATTGACGAAATTTTACATTCTCTCATTCCCCTAATGCTCACCCCCTCCTCTACTACTTCCAACAGTTTAATGTATTCACAATTCTTAATGAGCTGAACTTGCTCTGGGTCATTAAGCTTAAGAGAAACAACAAAGTTAGTATTGCTTTCTATAGTTCCATTACAAACGATCCGTTTTGATTGAGTATATATTTTAACGATTGTTCCACTTCTGGCAGCCAAGTGTTCAGATAATAGATTCTCACCTTTTATGGGTTCTATTAATGAAGAATAAACTTTTTCGTAAGAATTTATGATAGAAAAATAATTCAAAAAGAATATATCTTGAAAATCACTGTTGGAATATATTATATTTTCATGGGACTTTATTAACTCGCAAGAAACATATGCGATGATAGGGCTTAAAGGTAGAAAAAAACATGTAAATTCAATACTTTCATCTTCGATTTCCAGCAGGTATCTTTTAGGTATTATTTTTAAAGCATCAGTTATATTTATCTCCCTTCTTACCACTGGATTATCAGATGTTATAAATGGAAAGTTTGTTCTGTTATAAATGATCGCCGAGTGTGAATGTATTAGATTACCAATATCTATATCAACCAATTGTCTTTTGCTAATATCTTTTAGAGCGGTTTTATAATTATCCGTTCCTTCAAAGTCATCCATCCATTCAGTAATTTTATCCCAAGCGCCTTGAAACGTTTCAATAAATGCTTCAACTCGCATAAATTGAAGTGTGACGAAAAATGACATAAATGATATATTTTCGCAGCTGACAATTTCTTGGGCTATTTCTTTGAAATATTTGACATAATCACCTTCAACTACTGACAAATAGTTTTCAATCAAAGGTTGCTTTAAATCATCTTCAGGAAGATTGTAAAAGTATGCTTTTGTTAGCGATTTATGTTTAACAGACTTAAGCTTCCATTCAGATGATAGTTTTTTATTGTTAACGTATATCCCACTAGAAAATTTTGGATTAGTCTTTTGTATTTCTGATACATTAGCCTCAAAGTTTCTCAAATAGCAAGCAGGTACCAAATGCTGATTCTTTTTCTCAGGCATAACCAAAAATAACCTTAGGCATATAACGCCTCGCATCAGCGGCCAAGGCGCTCGAGTAGCGAGTGGCCTGGTCCGGCTGCATGCAATTAATTGTTAGCTGCCATCGCTTTCAACAGGAGGCACTGAAATCTCGCCATTTACAGACACGACAAAATTCTTTTCGATACTATTCCCATAAAGGGCCACACCCCATAATCTCATTACTAGTTCATTGACCAGCTCGCATTCATGTGAAAGTTCGTCAAAATCTTTACTTTTAAATTTGAAGCCTTTGACGTCAGCACCTGATTTACCCCGAGTAAGCTTGTGTCCTGATACTTCATCAAATATTGGTTTTTTCGGGCTGGCCCAACCCACAAACCAAGTGCTATGCACTATATCGTTTCTGCTGTCTATCAACGTTTGAATACGTTTTAAAATGCCATTTAAAATCTGCTTATCTTTGTCACTTAATTCGCCGACTTCAGCGATCATTGAACCAAAAATGCTTTTCGTTGGATATGCTGTTAATTCGGCCAACATGATATGTGATAGCTGTTGGTTCTTAAGACCATTCATTGACAGCATCATGGTTATCCCTACACTCATAGAATGAACAATCTGTTCAAACTTTACGGAAAATTTTCCGATAGAGCGATAGATATCATCCGTTTGTTCTTTATACAGTCTCGCTTTTTCTAAGTCATCCATTTGATTGACTCATGGCAGGTAACAATATATTATATAGTTCTGTATATCTTTCATAATCATATAATATCTTGTCAAAGAATCGAAAGTCAATCCAAATTTAACATTTGGCTTGAAAGCATAGAAATTTTGAAATTATTATGAAAATTCCATTAACATATTAGGGTGGAAAATTTTAAGGGCCCTTTACTGGGGACTTTATTGTAACTTTGACACCTGTTCAATTGCCGGTGTGAAGCAGAACACCGGTTAGAGTAGAATAGGTCGGTTAGCCGATTCGAATTTATATCATTTATATTGGCACATAGTGTATTGCAAAAAATATATTCATGGAATTGATCATATTTATGTAAAATCAGAATGAGATGTAGTTACAAGGTTATCTGAATAAAATTGATTTTCATTTATTTCGCCGTTATTAATCAAATATTCTTTAATTTGTTTACAAATCACCATTGTAGAATTAAAGAAATCGTCTATAACAGGACTCATTAATAATAATTGAAAAACTTCCAATTCGACATTTGATTTGTAATTTTTCTGAATATATCTGTTTAAAAACTCATAATTTTTACCAACTAATTTTATTTTTGTACCTAAACTTTTTTTATGTTCAATTTTAATTGCCGCCATCGAGCCATGCACCAATAAATGTCTTATTGGATAAAAATTTTGTAAAAACAACCATGCTTCAACATCTATGATTGTATCCTTTATAGCTATCCCAAATAATTCCTTAAAATATTTATTTAAATTTTCTGTTGAACTAGCAAAAATAACCTCATTTTTATATTTATTTAAAATTGTTTTCAATGGTTCTTTCTGGCTGTCAATTTTACCAATCTTTCTTATTAAAATATTTTCAAGAAAACCTTCAAACATAGCACAACAATTAAAAATTATTGAAGTATTCACAGACATTACTTTTTCAAAGTCATTCCCCATTATATTATTTCTATAAGCATCATCGTCCAAATTCTGTCCTAATTCACCTCCATATCTATATGCACTATTATCGGGTATGAGATATATATCTGGTCTTAAGGTTTGTAAGTTAACTATGTTTGACCTAAAAAGACCAAATATCGGCATATACCCTCTTAATTCTTCATTTGACATACTAAACCTCTTATTTCAAATTGACTTTCCTGCGTCCATTCTAATTTTATTTAAAAAAAATGCGAATTAAACATTTATAACGGCGGAGATCAGCGGTAGCTAAAAGCATAGCGACGAAGGAGCGGCGCTTTTAGCTATCCGCTGCATCGACTTGTTAACGCCTTTTTAAAGCTCCGTATACACCGCGATTGGGTCTAAAATTATTTCACCGGGCAAACGGCCGAAGAATTGGTTCTCAAGATCAGTTAGCCTTTCCGCAAGCGCCATGAGTCCCTCCTTAAGCGACTCATACTCTTCGCCCTCATCGGACTCCTCGACTCCCGAGTTATTCATTTGAGCCACAATCCCAAAGACAACGAACTCCAGATCAGTGATCCGTGAATACTTTCGAATGAGCAAGTCTTCCTTTTCTCTTAACCATTCTCGATTCAGATTCGCCGAAAACACATAGTTGTCATGCTCAAGCTTAACCTCCAATTGGTCGCCGAACCCGTAGCCGAGAAGGTAGTCAAGGTGCTTTAGGAAGTCTTGGTCGTGACGCATTCCACTCTCTTCGGCAAGTTTACTCAGATTAGAGGCCGCCTTGTATTCCCTTTGGAGTCGATCCTTAGCATTCCTATCCTTGGTGGTCTTCTTGGCTTCTTCCAGCTTCTTCTCAAGCTCCTTCAACTTCTCGAAATTGGTAACATACGTGAGCGACTCCCCAAGCTCATTGAAGTTTCGTATGGTCGATCTTATTGAGTTTATGTCGTTGAAAGTCGCTTTCGCCCTAATTTTTACAAACGGATAGCTAGCGATTTTTTCCTCATTTTCCGCAATGCCTGGCGCGCCTATTTCGAGAACCTTCTTTTCCTCGACCAGCCGGCTTTCGAAAATCGAATAAAGGTAGTCATTTAGGACTCGCTTTTCTTCTACGCTACTATCCTTGCTCAGCGCATCTGCAAGTATTCTTCCGCTACCGATTTCCCCTTTCTGCTCCTCGCTGCGCTCAGCCCGCTCACCACCCACGGAAACCAAATATTCTGTTATTCCCTCGAACATTTGCGAGGAAATCGACGACATCTTGTACTCGTCGAGATAAATAAAGCTTTTAAGACTACCCATCTCTCCTCCGTCGCATAAATTCTTCATAATATTTCTTTCTCGTGCTGAATATGGACCAAACGAAGACCCCAACCCCAAGGGCTACGAGCAAGCTAGTCGCAACGATGATTATTCCTTCCACAGTTACGCCCCAGATTTTAGGTTGCAAGACACGCGCTGGTAAATCGAATAGCTTAAAAGAAACGAGACACCACATAACACCATCACGGAACCTCTTAACGTTTCCGCATTCAACAGCCCGGGGTTTTGATTAGCCAAGACCGAGAGAGCAAAGAGGACACCGTATGACGCAATAAAAAGCACTGAGACCCCGTTTTGTATGGTTTTCCAATTTCTATCCAATTCATCTATGTGCTCAATCTCATTTATGTTTGAAATATGCAGAATAAGCCCAAATGCAACAAAATCTGGCGAGTTGAATAAGGGAAATTGTGGTGACTTTGACACCCCATACACAAACGCTCGAGCTATAATTGGGATCAATCCGACGAGCACAGTGTATATTAGCCATTTAACCTTCCTATCGTTCATTATTGAGATCTCGCTCCTTTCGCATTTTTACCTCACTTCCCGCTCAACAATTCATTGCGCTACGACCACGCCTTGCGTTAACAATATATTATACAGTTCTGTATATTCTTCATATTTTATAATATCTTGACAAATACACGAGAGTCAACCCAAATATTAATTGATAATATAATAATATCAAAAAGATCCTCAGATACTCATTAGCACTTCTTTTTGGTTTTTGCCCAAAAAAAAGCCTCCTACCGCTCTATGCGATAAGAGGCTCGGAACTCGCATCCGGTGTTATCACTTTTTGTGACGTATAACCGGCTCGTTCACCTGCAGGCGAACGGCACAAAAAGGAAACAAGCCTGTTAGCATAGATTTTTTTTCTGCCCATACTTTCAAGATAACTTGTTTCCTTCCAGATTTTTTTCATTAAACTGAGTGTGATTTCATTTCTATCCATAAACCACACCCATATCTTCAGTATCAACAACAATCGTGGCTATCTCTTTTATATACTTTTCCATAAAAAACCACTCTGTTGCTGTAACCTCGTAAATTTTACCCGAAAAAAGTTGAAATTTAATCATAGTGAACCTCCTATCCGTATTTTTGGGCGGGCAACCCAGAAAAGGCACGACAGGGAGAGAGGAGGCAGATCAACTCTCCCAACGAACACCCCAAGTCGTTTTGGATATCATGCCCTTACCGGGATGCCCGACCCTCAAAGGATAGGAAGTTATTTATAGGAAAGAGCTGATCTCGCCCGTTGGCGGACGGGAGAGCATCAGCCCTTAAATACTCTTGTTAAGCTATCTTTTGTTCAGAAAACTGCTCAGATTTTTCGACTACATACTTAGCAGCCTTCCTTGCTTCCGCAGAAGCCTGAAAGATAGCTTTTTTATTGTCTTTCAAAAATTTACTCCACCCCTTCACATAAGCGGCGGAGTTTTTATAATTTATTTTTAGACCGGTTTCTGCCATAAGAAACGCAGAACCGATCTCGGCAATAAGCTCTTCATAAGAATATTTATGCTTATCGCCATCTAATTGTGACACCCCTGCTCTTTTTAGCCTCGACTCATGTCCGGTTGAGTGAGCTATTTCATGGAACAGGGATGCGTAATACTCTTCTGTTGACTTGAAATTTTTTATGTCCGGTATCTTTACTGTATCCAATGCAGGGATATAGCACGGTTGGACACCGGTATATTGGATTTCCAAGCCATCTTTTGTCATTCCATTTATAATATTTTCGGGTTCTTCGTGTTTGACATTAGCGAAATTGACATATTTCTCTTTGTCAATCCCCTCAACATCATCAAGATTAAAGACCCGATAATATCTCATCAAGAAGAAAGTTTTAGTTTTTTTAGGCTTACTTTCTTCTTTTTCCTCTTCCTGCTCTCCCTCAGAATAAGTTTCAAGATCATCTTCCTGATCTTCATTTTCGTCCTTATCTTTAGGTTGAGCAGTAACTTTTTTATTAAAAATCACCATTGAGCTTTTAGCACCCTTTCGGATGCTTCCACCCAATTTTTGGACCTGCTTAAATGAGAACCATACAGGCGAAGAAAAATTCATTGCCTGCATGTCACATGAGAGCATGATCTGATTTAAGCCCTGATATTCCCGCTTAGCAAATCCGTTATAGTGTTTCATTATCCATCCGGCTTTCCAGGGCGGAGTGCCGGACTCGATTTGTTTTATAATTTTTTCGATAATAATGTCATATACCGATTTTTTTGTTTTTTTAGCCATATCTGCCTCCTTTCATTCTGTGTATAAGGAGACAGTTATCCCCCCAAACGGGAGATAACTGCCCCCGTTTGGGGTTTGTATTAATTATTAATCCGCTTAATCTTCATTTAACGGAATGTATTCAACATTTACAAAGTCGTCAGGCTCAAGGACAATTTCCTCTTTTTGGTATTTGTCCTTTATTATGATTAGAGCTTCTTCCTCTGAAGAAGCTTGAACATTGACAACTTTTGAAAGTGTTTCCTGGACTTCTATTTTATAATTTTTCATTTTTGCCTCCTGTTTTAAAACACCAGAGGCAGTTATCTCCCACCAGGGGAATAACTTGCCCCCGGTGGGGTTTTTATTTGTTTATTCGTTCCTCAAAGAGACGAAGAATCATCTCATCGAGGTATTTTTGTTCTCCAAGACACAGATATGAATAGTACAAATGACTATCTTCCATGTCTTTTAGCTTGATTACCTCGCCGTCTTTTGTTCGGTGAGATTGTCTGTTTCTCAACTCACGACCAGTTGGCTGGTAATGGTAATCATCATAACCAAATTCCCAAATTAAATCTCTACCTAAACTCATGTTAATCCTCCTCTTCATCAATTTCAGAAGAGAAGTTTTCGGCACAACATGAGTAAAGGATAGCAAAGTCAACTTGAGCATGTATGCCTTTATCAGCCAAAGAAACAAAATCTAAAAACTCATTGTAGTCCTTTGGCGGACGACCAACATATGCCTCAAATTCGTCAGTTGAAACTGGGATTTTTATTATTTCTTCATGATATTTTTCTGCCATTTCTGCCTCCTTTTTCCCTGCGGAGACAATCTACCCCCTAACGGGGGGATTATCCCCATAAGGGGTAATTATATTTTCATGCGACCTGTATGAAGTCCTCAATGGACTGTTCTTTGAGGTCGGTTTCTCGATATTTCTTTTGAGTTATCCGTTCTGCTTGCAAACGATTTGCCATTTTTTTAGCGGCTTGGATAACTCTGTTATATGTATGCTGTTCTGCTTCCTTAAACTGAGGATCCATTCCGGGAAAAGGAATTCTACGGAAGTGGACAGCTTTAGTAATTTTAAGAGCAGCCCGCATCTGACATCTTCGCAAATTAAATAAGTCGATATGTGCCATTTGCTTAAAGAGACGTTCTTCATCCCTTATTCTCTGCTCTCTCTGCCTTTCTCTTTCCTTTTGCTTTTCTATACTATATCGAAGAGAAGTAAGTTTTTTTCTTGTTTCTTCGATATGCTCTTCCAAAGGCACAACAAGAGCCTTCTCAAGCTTTTTGGCGTACCTTTCTAACTTTTTTAGAGAAAATCTCTTACTACCTTTGCAGAGATAGTAAGATTGATGAGTTATCACGTTGAAATTAGTCTCTATTTCTGAGATTAAACTTTCGACATGACTATAACCAACAGAGACTTTTTCACAGCCAAGTTTGCCAGTATCCTTTGCAAATCTTGACTGGTAGACTCTTAGCTCAGCTATTTTTTCTCTAACTATTTTTCTTACTCCGGGAGTTGTGAACTCTTTATTTCTAAGCATGTTCACCTCCCTGTAGTCTATAACTACTAAAATAGCCAGATATAAACTCACTATCTTCCTCTGACAGCTTAGTTGTAAAGCAAGAGCAAGATATTTGCACAACTGTTTCTTCTGGCAAATACATATCTGAAAAATCATCTTCTTGGACGCATTTTAAAAACGTCTCAGAAGTTACCTGCACATTATGTACGCAGGTAGCTAAACTGATTTCTTCTCCACAATTTTGACAAAATATTTTTCTCATATCTGCCTCCTTATTTAAATTATAACGAAGGCAGTATGCCCCCAAACGGGGACATACCGCCCCCGATCGGGGTTTTATGCTACTTGTTCTTTATCAAGAGCCTCAAGCATATCAAAGACGGAGACCATTTCGACCTCGCCTTTGCATCTGCCTTTACCAACAGTATGCTTTTTAGGCTCTAATCGACTAATAACTTGGTGAACTTTAGACTCGATTGTCCGGGTTTTGCCTTTGGAAGTCTTGATTTCTTTCGTTTCGGTTGCTGTTTCTGTGAGATCAGTAATCTCGAAAGTTTCATCAAGATCAAAGTCGGCAACAGCATCTTTTTCCCGATAGGAAGAAAATACATCACCCAGACTGCGATTATCTGTTTCACCTTCTCCGACCAGTTCTTTAGCCATTTCTATTGCCATTGAATCACCTTCTGACATAGAAGAAAGCCCCTGATCGGAAAGATCACCTTCAACAGCTAATGAAGTTTCAAGCTTTGATGCTATCAACTTCATTGCTTTTTCCTGCATCGTGTCTTTATAAGCCATGTAAAATACTCTTACAGACCTATTTTGACCGATACGCCATGATCTGCGAGAAGCCTGACGGAGCGTATAAATGTTATAGCCCGTCTGAAAGAAAATAATTGTCGGAAAATCCAGCAGATCCAGGCCTGTTTTCACAAGGTTTGGATTACAGATTAATACATCCGTATCCGGATTCTCTTTTAATTTCTTCCTTATCCATGCTTCTCTTCTATCCGTTGCAGGACTACCGGTTTTCAGAACAAGAGTATTAATCCCATTGTTTTCAAGTCTTTCGACAAGATCAGGAACTAAATCCCTTGTTCCTGTATGCTCTAAAAATACAGCACACTTACGACCTTCCTGCTTTTCCTCTAAAACTTTATCTATAAGTTTTTTCTCTTTTGGGAGCATGTACTGATCTAACGGCAAGGCAGATGCAACAACCTCACCATCATCAGCTTCCGGGTTATATGTACCCGGTTCAAATACTATCTCTCCTTTTCTTGCACCATCAGGCAAGGCATAAAGAGAGTTTACTAACGCCCCCAAAAGACGATGAGAACCCTTTGCTAACGCTTGATGTACTTCATCAACAAGAGTTTCCTCGAAACCTTTGTAGATTTCTCCCTGTTCCTGCCCCATTTCCACAGAAATTACATCCTCATTGTATTTAGGCAACTGATCTGAAACATCAGCCAGCTTCATAAAATACGTTGAATCGAGGATAAACTCCGGGAGTAAAGCAGGTGACATGCCCGGTTTACTGTTAATCCTGACAGATTTTAGTTTCTTTCCGATAGAAGAATTTCTGCCGGATTCTCTAACATAAGTCCGGGTTTCCTGAATGACTCCGTAGTTCCTTTCAAAAGCACTTACGGAATTGTGGGTATAACCTTTTTCTTTAAACCTCTTAGTAAACATTCTATACAGGATGTAATAGAGGTTTTTTGCATACCCGCCCATGAGTGTTCCGGTCATAGCAAGTGTTTTGTCAGCACAGCTAACAAGATTTGCCATAGCCTGACCAACAGCGGTATCACCACCTTTTAACTCATGGACTTCATCCAGGATTAGGAAATCTACTTTTATCCTTTTTCTTTTAATATATTCAGCAAGCCCGTACCTGCGGAAACCGTCTTTATCAGCATAATGAAGAGGTGAACCGCATTCACGGCACTTGCTTGAATCTTTTACCTTTTCTACATCTTCGTCCTCCGTATCTTCATAAAGAGGACTTCCACAATCAGGACATTTGTTTATTTGCCCGGATTCTGTAAAAAAGGGTATGTTTTTCTCACGATAATGAAGTTTTGCTTTGGTATTTTTTAATACCCAAAACTCCATTCCTTCGGGCTTACTAGTATCAACATCGGATACTTTCTCCAATGTTTTTACATTCGCCCCTGGAATTGTTTCTTTAATCTCTCTAACCCATTTTCTGGCCAAATGGGGTGGACAAACAACAAGTGTCCTTTTGTTCTTGCGTGGATTCAAATATGCCACACAAATGGACATAATTGTTTTGCCGGTCCCCATTTCGGCTGTAAGGATTAGGGATTTCTTTTTTTTCTTATAAAACCCTTTAGCCAGTGCCAAAATTGCGTGACGCTGACTGTTAAAAGGTTTTCTTAATAATCTATTGAGCTTGGAGTTCTCTTGTTTTTCCCACCCATTGACTTGAGAGGGATTATAGACAGGCTTGAGCTTGCTCACAGCCTTTTCTTTGAGAGTGTCTCCAAACTCATTCAGGAAGTCCTTTAAAGTAAGATTGTCATCTTCCTTTTTTTCTGTCTTGCCACCGCCTGAACCAGAACCGGGATCATCCGGATCTTCGGGAAGTGAATCCAGGAAATTTTGAAGTGCCTTTCTGCTTTTGGTGACTTCCCTGAATTTTTCTAAGCCAATATCAGCAGCGCCATTTAATATGCCACCGTTTTCGACAATACTAACAACTTCTTTTAACGATCTTGGAGTCTTAAAGACTCCGCCGACTGTAAAGCCAACGGAAAATATCTCGCTGAGCGAGAAACTTCCGTATTCACTGAAATTCCCTACGACATATCCGAAAGGCATATCGCCTTTTCCAATATAATCAGTAGGAAACCAGTACCAGTCGAGCTGGCCGTTGTAGAAAAAGAAGTTGATTTTGTTTTTTTCAAGATAATCCATATCTGCCTCCTTTAGATTTCAGACGGAGACAGTTCACCCCAGACGGGGACAAAACTGCCCCCGTCTAGGGTAATATAATTTATTCTTAAGTTATTAGCTTCTGAAAGTCCGGGGAATGTTTTAGATAGGGTTTATATTTTTATTTTTTTCTTTTAACAAAAATTCCGTAAACAAGCTGACCGGCCCAATCACCGACTGCTATTCTGTTACGGATGGTAGAGGGATCGAGTGAATATATTCCGCCTTTGGGACATTCATCCTCGTATTCTTTTAGGCAATACCTGTTTAAAGCATGAAGAGCCGAGATTAAAGCGTCATGGGCAGACGTTCTGCGTCTGTCCAGCTCCATCATCAATTCTCTGAACTCTTCACCCTCAAGCCTTTTTGCTTGAGTATTGACTATTACATCATTTCTGCAGATAACTTTTACATACTCAGATGCTTTCTCTATCAGGTTGCCTAAAAGGTTTTCGCCTATATCGTCACCCTCAACGAGGTCTGATATGGCTTCGTATCTTTCAATACTTTCCTCTACCTTATTTTTGTTTTCGTTTTTCAAAATATACTCCTTCTCCCTCTTGGTGAGAGAAATGTTTTCTATGTTATTTTTCATGCTTCGCCTCCTTTGTCAATACAACAGGAGACGAACGCTATTACCCCAAAGCAGGGAGCGTTACGCCCCCTGCTTTGGGGTTTTTGTTATGATGCTTTTGCTAAAGGTTCTGATGATACAATATCCAGAACCTTAAACTCTAATTCCTCTTGACTCGGCAGTTCTATTTCAACTGCTGATTCATATCCAAATGTCCGCAGTTGCATTGTGTTAGGGGAGTTTGTGACAAACTTTGCATAAAGTTCATCCTTCCACTTCGGCAACAACGGTGTCGGATATTTTGCTTCAAGAAGATCATACAATTTGTCAGGTGTAGGCTCTATGATAACCGCCACACTCTGAATATCCTGTATGTTTAGTATATCTTTTAGATAGATAATGCAATGGTTCACTCCAGAGCAAACCTTTTTCTGCATAACTGTATAGTTATTAGTTAATGATCTTGCCATAGGAGCAAAGGTTTCGTTTTCTTCCTCTATCCTGATTTCCTGCTTATTAATTAAAGCACTGGAAATCGCTTTGACAAGATCAGGAGTACCGAATAATGAAAGCATATATACTATACCACCCATTTGAACATATCTGTCCGAATAAGCGATATTTCCCATATAATCTATCTTTCTATACATTCAGCACCCCCTATTCTATATTCATAAATTGCAAAGTATTCAGGTCCAAAGCTCTGACTTGAACCTGATACTTTTTTGTACTTTTAATGGTAGTTTTCTCAGTACCATTAAGTAATTCGTCTTCTTCCTCGCCATTTTGTTGCATGAAAGACTTAATGTTTCCCTTAACGACCAAATCATACCTGTCGTTTTTTAGCCTTCCATTCATCATCCCCGATGCGAGCAACATCGCTAAATGTCCATTTCTCAGCATTGATAGAGGCTGTATTTCTTCGACTTTATCAACTAATATCCGGCGATAAAACTCAGCATATACTTGGGATGATGTAACAAAGGAAAGGACTTCTTCCGGGTCTATGCGGGTTGAAGTGAAATTTTTCAACTCCACATTGTTTCTTTCAACCTCATAAAGAGGACGATAATAACCCGCACGCAAGATGCCTTCTGTTGTCCAGATTGACTCGTAGGCTGTTTCCGGATCAACATATTTGATGATATTTTTCATCAT
>Ga0114985_100018_pt1 | contig 28223 bp, 20 predicted proteins | sample Shrwel1BS1Day9_FD_89592 | JGI IMG/M metagenome (GOLD analysis project Ga0114985, IMG submission 89592) | Subsurface microbial communities from deep shales in Ohio, USA - Utica-3 well 1 S-1-Day9 | ecosystem: Environmental > Aquatic > Deep subsurface > Shale gas/oil reservoir > Produced water/Flow...
AAAGTAGGTGTTGTCGACATGCAGAAAGCTCTTGATGAGTGTGACGCCGGTAAGGCTGCAGCAAAGAAAATGGAAAAAGAGTACAAAGAAATGCAGCAAAAGATTCAAAAAAGAAGGGACAAACTCCAAAATATGCAGACAGAACTTAACAGTCAAAGTGGTGTACTTTCCGAGCAGGCAAAGCAGAATAAAATGGCAGAGTATCAGAAGAAACTGAAGGATTTGAAAAGAATGATAGAGGATTCAAACTCTGAGTTAAAGAGACAGGAGAGATCATATGTTAACAGAATTGCCGAGGAATTGACAAAGGTTGTCAGTGAACTCGGTAAGGAATTGAAATATGACATAATTATGGAAAAGCAGGAAGCAGGTGTTATTCATAACTCCGAAACAGTTGATATTACTCCTATCGTGATTGAAAGATATAACAAAGAATGGAATGCCGAAAATAATTAATCATGAAACTTAGCTGTATTGCCGATAAAATCGGTGCCAGACTTTCAGGTGAAGATACAGAAGTAGGGAATATTTCCGACATTACGGAAACAGCTGAAAATTCACTTGTACTTCTGAGTGATATAAAAATGCTTAAGCAGTATGACACTAAAAAAGTTTCCGCTTTTGTAGTACCTGCAAAGTTATTTGATAAATATTATAATCTCCTTAATAAGCCTGCTATTATTGTGGATGATTACAAGTATGCTTTAAAATGTATCATTGATATATTTTATCCGGATGAGCAGCCGGTCGGGTTTATTTCAGAATCCGCTCATGTGGAAAAAGATGCTGAAATTGCGGATGATGCCTGTATTGGAGATAATGTCAGTATTGGTTCCCGCAGTAAAATCGGTAATGCCTGTCAAATTAAGTCTGGTGTAATAATAGGTAACAATGTTTCCGTTGGTGGTAGCTGTACAATTTATCCCAATGTAACTATATATGACAACTGTATTATAGGTAATAATGTGATTATCCATGCGGGAACGGTTGTTGGCTCAGATGGTTTCGGTTTTGTCAATACAAAAGAGGGACATCTGAAAATCAAGCACGTAGGGCGCGTTGTTATAGAAGATAGCGTTGAAATAGGTTCCAACTGCTCAGTAGACAAGGGTACGCTTTCTTCCACTGTGATAGGTGAAGGAACGAAGATTGATAATCTCGTTCAAATTGCCCATAATGTGAAAATTGGAAAACATAGTATAATAGTAGCTCAGGCTGGTATAGCCGGCAGTTCAAAAATAGGAAATTTTGTTATTTTAGGCGGGCAGACTGCAGTGGCTGACCATGTTAATATACCAGACGGTACTATGGTGGGCTCTAAATCCGGTGTTGCATCGGATATTGATAAAAGAGGTATATATTCTGGTATTCCAGTTATTGATCACAGGCTGTGGCGGAGAAATGTAACCGCTTTCAAAGATTTATATAAAGTTGTCAGGTATATGAAGAAAAAAGAGGAAGAGGAAAAATGAACATTAAAGATATTTTATCCAGACTGCCTCACAGATATCCTTTTTTGCTTGTGGACAGGGTATTAAAAGCAGACGGAGATAAGATTAAGGCTTTGAAAAATGTGACATTTAACGAGCAGTTTTTTCAGGGGCATTTCCCGGACAACCCTGTGATGCCGGGGGTTCTTATTGTTGAGGCTCTTGCACAGGCGGGTGGGCTTATGGCTTTTAACAGAATAGATGAGGATAACGTGAGCAATTATCTTGTTTATTTTATGGCTATAGAAAACGTAAAATTCAGGAAGCCTGTTGTCCCCGGAGATAATTTGGTATTAGATGTGGAATTGATGAAACGTAAAAGAAATATTTGGCGTATGAAAGGTATTGCTTCTGTGGAAAATGAAACTGTTTGTGAAGCTGAATTTATGGCCATGATCAGGGAGAAGGAATGATAGACAGCAGTGCTCAGATAAGCTCAAATGCAGTTGTTGCTGAGAGTGCCCAGGTGGATGCCGGTGTTTTTATAGGGGAAGGCTGCAAAATAGGCGAAAATGTCAGAATCGGCAGAAACAGCATTGTAGAAGCGTATACGGAAATCGGGGAGAACACTTGTATTTCTCCCAATGTTCATGTAGGCGGGCCTCCTCAGGATACCGGGTTTAAAAATGAACCCACCAAATTGGTTATTGGCAGAAACTGCACAATAAGAGAGTTCTCCACTATACACAGGGCCAGCACAAAAGAGGACTGGATTACCGAAATAGGTGATAACTGTTATATTATGGCTACTTCGCATATAGGACATGACTGCAAAGTGGGCAATAATGTTATTGTTACGTCTTTTGTCGGCTTGTCCGGGCATGTGCATGTGGGGGATAATGTTGTATTCGGCGGAATGGCCGGTATACATCAGTTTGTCAAAATTGGTAAAGGTGCCATGATAGGCGGACTTTCCAGAATTGCTAAAGATGTCCCCCCATTTTGTCTTGCTGAAGGAAGTCCTGCAAAAATACACGGTTTAAATTCTGTAGGGCTGAGAAGAAGCGGATTTAAAAGGGAACAGTTGAGCAACCTGAAAAAGGTTATGAAAATTTTTTTAAACAAAGAATATCTGATAGATGATGCAATAAGCGAAATAGTAAAGTTGTCTGATTCTGCAGAGGTGAAAGATTTTGCAGAATTTCTCAGGAATTCAAAACGCGGGGTTTTAAGGAGATAGCTATGTTGAAAATGGGTTTAATCGGATTAGGACGAATGGGTAAGTATCATCTGAATCTGTATGAAACCATCAGAGATATTGAGCTGGCTGGTCTCAGCGATGTTAATAAAGAAGTGCTGGATAAAACACTTGAATACCATAATGTTGCCGGATCCACAGATTTCAGGGAAATTCTGGATAAGGTAGACGCTGTAACGGTGGCCGCCCCGACTAAGTACCACCATCAAATTGTGAAGGAGTGCCTTCTGGCTGATAAACATGTGCTTGTGGAAAAACCGATTACGACAAATATCGAAGAAGCCCAGGAACTTTTTGAAATAGCGAGACAAAGAGAACTCACTCTGCATATCGGTCATGTGGAAAGATTTAACGGTGCTGTTCAGGAGCTGAAAAAAATCGTCAGGAACCCTTTTCTTATAGAGTCCAGAAGAGTGGGGCCCTACGATGAAAGAGTGAAGAATGACAGTATTATTCTTGATTTGATGATACATGATATTGATATTATTCTTAATATTGTCGGTAAAGATGTAATAGATGTTGAAGCAAAGGGAAGCAAAGTCTATTCCAATCTGCCGGATTTTGCTTCGGTAAATCTTATTTTTGAAAACAATGCCGTCGCCAATATTATTGTAAGCCGGATAACGCAGAAAAAGGACAGAACGCTAAGCATCAGCCAGGAAGATACTTTTGTATTTTTGGATTACACAAACCAGGATATAAATATTTACCGTAAGGGCTCCTCTCAGCATATCTTCGGAGAAAGGGAACTCAGATACAAAAATGAGTACATCACCGAAAGGCTGTTTGTCTATAAAGATAATCCTCTGATGCTTGAAATAAGGCATTTTGTGGATTGCGTTAAAGGAAATGTTGTAAGAATGATACCAGTGGAGCATGAGCTCAGATCTCTTAAACTTGCTCTTAAAGTTGATGAAATAATCAGTAAAAAAGAAGGCCGATGTGAGGTATCTGTTTGAAAATAGGCCTGATAGCCGGTTATGGTAAAATATCTCTGATTGCTGCCAAAATATTGTCAGAAAGCGGTTATGACGTTGTTGTTATAGCATTGTCCGAGTCTGTTTCCGAAAACCTTTCGCCTTACAGCAGAAAAAGTTATACCGTGAGTGTTACACAGATAAAGAAAATTCTGAAAATTTTAAAGGATGAGGGCATTAAAAATGTCCTTTTTGCAGGAAAGATAACCAAAGAACTTATTTACAGTAATCTGAAATTTGACATGCTTGCAGTGAAAACATTATTAAATCTGAAAGACAGAAAGGATGACACGATTATGCTTGCTGTGGTGGATCTTCTGAAAAAAGAGGGAGTTCACGTTTTAAAGCAGACAGACACACTAAAGGGTCTCCTTGCCGGGAAAGGAGTGTTCACCAAAAAAAAACCGGATAAAAAGCAGTTGGAAGATATTCGGTTCGGGCTGATTTCTGCCAAAGAGCTGGGAAGGCTTGATATCGGTCAGACTGTAGTGGTAAAAAATAAAGCTGTTATGGCTGTGGAAGCCATAGAAGGAACAGATGCTGCTATAGAGCGTGGATGTAGATTAGCCCGCGGGAAAGCGGTTGTTGTAAAAACTTCCAAACCCCGGCAGGACGAACGGTTTGATGTACCTACAGTCGGTGTTGACACATTGAAGAAAATCGCAGATAATAACGGCTCTGTTTTGGCTGTTGAAGCCGGTAAAACTTTTGTTGTGGATTTTGAAGAATGTGTGAAATTTGCCGATAAACACGGTTTAATCTTTTTGTCTGCAGAAGGGGTGGGTAATGATGATTAACAGCAAAGAAATTTTTATTTTACCTGGAGCTTTTCATGGTCTTTACAGCTTCATGAATTATTCATTAGCAAAATACAAAAGATTATATTTTGCTAAAACCGGATAAAATTTTCAGATGATTCCCATTCTTGTTTTTATACTCGGCTTAATATTTGGAAGTTTTATGAATGTGCTTATTGCTCGTTTACCTGCCGGTATCTCCATAATAACCCCATCTTCCGCCTGCCCTGTCTGTGCATCTAAAATCAAGTTTTACGATAATATTCCCCTGCTGAGCTTTGTATTGCTTAGAGGGAAATGCAGGTATTGTGGTGAAAAGATTTCTTTAAGATACCCGATGGTGGAGCTTGTTACTGCAATTTTATTTTTGTCTGTTTACGTTAAAATCGGGCTCAGCCTCATTCTGATAAAATATCTCATTTTTGTCTTCTTGTTGCTTGCAGCGGCGTTTACGGATCTGTTTACCGCATTTGATGAAAAATATGAGTGTGGAATAATACCGGATGAAATATCCATAGGCGGCATCGGTATCGGTTTAATAATTTCCTTTTTTTTCCATCCGGGGATACTTAATTCCGTTATCGGAGCGGTGACGGGGTTTTTGATTTTGTGGGTTCCCTCATTTATTTATTACCTTCTGACAAAGAAAGAGGGGATGGGCGGAGGCGATTTAAAACTTTTTGCAATGATAGGTGTATTTCTTGGTTTCAAACCGCTGTTTTTTATATTATTTTTCAGTTCACTGGCAGGAGTAATTGTAGGGCTGCCTTTTATTGTATGGAAAGGAAGCCGGAATTTTCCCATTCCTTTCGGCCCCTTTATTTCTCTTGCAACAATTTTTTATATTTTCTATGGTAACAGGATTATTGATATTTATCTAAATAAAATGTATTTATAGGAGGAGAATTTGCTGCCTTTAAAAGATCAACTTCAGCACATAAAAAGAGGGGCTGAAGAGATTATCGTTGAAGAAGAGCTGGTCAGGAAGATAGAGAAATCCATCAAAGATGATAAGCCTCTCAGAGTAAAAGCCGGTTTCGATCCGACAGCTCCGGACCTGCATCTTGGACACACGGTGTTGATACAAAAGCTAAAACATTTTCAGGAACTGGGGCACCAAGTAATCTTTCTTATCGGTGATTTTACCGGTATGATAGGTGATCCTTCCGGAAAGTCTGAAACCAGAAAGGCCTTGACGAGAGAAGAAATAATAAAAAATGCAGAAACGTATAAAGAGCAGGTTTTTAAAATACTGGATCCGGAGAAAACAGAGATTGCTTTCAACAGCAACTGGATGAATAAAATGACTGCTGCGGATATGATTAAGCTGGCCTCTCAGCATACCGTTGCCAGAATGCTGGAAAGGGACGATTTTAACAAGCGGTATAAATCCAACAGATCCATTAGTATTCATGAATTTTTGTATCCTTTGGTTCAGGCTTATGATTCCGTTGCATTAAGAGCAGATGTGGAGTTAGGAGGGACTGATCAGAAATTCAACCTTCTTGTTGGAAGAGAAATCCAGAAGGCTTACGGGCAGGAATCTCAGATCGCTTTGACCATGCCCATTCTTGAAGGCCTCGATGGTGTGCAAAAAATGAGTAAGTCTCTGAACAATTACGTGGGCATTACTGAAAGCCCTTCCGATATGTTTGGTAAACTTATGTCCATTTCAGATGACCTTATGTTCCGTTATATGCTTTTATTGAGCGACAGGAGTATGAAGTCCATAGAAGAATTGAAAAAGGATATTAAAAACGGTAAACTGCACCCGATGGACGTGAAAAAGGATTTTGCATGTGAAATTGTGGAAAAGTTCCACAATGAAAGTGCTGCGGAAAAAGCCAAATCTAATTTTGAGAGGGTGTTCTCCAAGAGGGAAAATCCGGAAGATATGCCTGTTTTGGAAGTTGATGGTGAGAGTATGCTGGAGATAATAAGAAAGCTGAATTTTGCTTCCAGCAACAGTGATGCACGAAGGCTTGTTAAGCAGGGAGCTGTATCTCTGAACGGAGAGAAAATCAGTGATATTGATATGTGCCCGGCAGCCGGAGAACATACTTTAAAAGTTGGTAAACGTAAGTTTGCCAGAATAATATGCAGATAACGGGAGGTTAATTGTGGTTACCGTTAGACCATTTAGAGGAGTAAGATACAATCTGGAAAAAGCCCTTTTGAAGCATGTTGTTTCACCCCCATATGATGTCATCAGCGAGAATGAAAAAGAGAGTTTTAAAACAAAGTCCCCATATAATGTTGTGCGTCTTATACTGCCTGAGGGCAAAGACAAGTACAGTAATGCCGGTAAACTTTACAACCAGTGGAAGTCCGAAAAAGTGCTGGTGAAAGATGATGTGCCGTCATTTTACGTTTATGAGCAGGAGTATCAGTATGAGGGTAAAAAATATGTAAGGACCGGATTTGTCGGTTTGATGAAACTGGAAGAATTTGGGAAAGGGAAGGTTTTTCCACATGAAAAGACATTGGCCGGCCCCAAAAAAGACCGCTATGAGCTGATGAAGGCTTGTAGGGCTAACTTCAGTCAGATTTTCGGATTGTATATGGATAAAGAAAATGAGCTGGAGAAGGCTTTTGCCAGCGCGAAAAAGACGATGCCCGCAGCTTCAGCTGTCGATGATGACGGAGTTAAAAATTCTTTGTGGCTTATACAGGATCAGGATATTGTTAATAAAATATCGAGGTTTATGTCGAACAAATCGATTTATATTGCTGACGGGCATCACAGGTATGAGACCTCGCTTAATCTAAGGGATTTTTTTAGAAAGCAGAACAAAGACGCTGCAGATGAGTTGAAACCTTACGATTTTGCAATGATGATGTTTGTCAATTTTTATGACGAAGGTTTAAAGATTTTTCCCACTCACAGAGTGGTTGATATAGATGAGCAGTTTGATGAAAAAGTATTTTTTGAGAAACTTGAGAATTATTTTGTTGTAGAAGAAATTGAACCTGCACGATATGAGGAATTTCTGAATAAGGACGAACACTGCAATATAGTAATGGTTTACGGGGACAAATATTACGGCTTGTCAATTAAAGACGATGATTATGAAAAACTTCATCCTGTTTACCGAAGAGTCGACACTTATATCCTTCAGGAACTTATTTTAAAAGATGTCATGGGTTTTTCTGAAGATAAACTGCTTAATAAAGAAGGCATTTCCTTTATTCAGAGTGAGGAAAAAGTACGTGAAGCATCCAAAAAAAATAAAGCAGTCGGATTCATATTAAATGGTGTGCCTATTGAGGTTGTCAGAGAGATTTCTGAGAACGGTTATGTGATGCCGCAAAAATCCACTTATTTTTATCCAAAATTGCAGACAGGCCTTGTCTTTAATGATATATGACCTGATGTGGGGTATCTGTTTCGGATGCCCCTTCTTTCAAAATTGACTTTTACTTGATTAAAACCTTGGTTTTCTGCGGGTTATAAAATATTTTTCATATTTGTTTAATTTTGAATGATTATAAAATTCATTTCGTATTTTCTTAAATATATCAATATTTTTTGAAGTAACAGTTTGTTTAACAATTTGACAAACCCTGTTTTTTTTTATATAAAATAATTATATTATGTTAGGTTACAAATAGATGTTATACTTTAATTGGTTCACTGCTGAATGTAAAATCTTTGCGGATAGCTGCAAAGATTTTGATATACATGGTATGGATAAGACGGTTTAGAAGAGCCGCTTAGAAAAAAGCGAGTAAAGGAGGTATGTGATTATGTTTAACAAATTCAGAAAGTTAGGAATCAGCTTCTTGGCAGTAGGGCTGTTCGCCCTTTTAACGGCAGGCGTAGCTTCAGCTCAGGTTACACTTAAAGACATTAAAGAGAGAGGCTATGTTCGTGTTGCCACTGCAAATGAAATCCCATATGGATATGTAGATGCAAGCGGCAAGGCAATGGGAGCCGGGCCGGAAGTTGCCAGAGCGGTATTAAAAAGAATGGGCATTGAAGACATTCAGTGGGTAGTAACAAGTTTCAGCTCTCTGATACCGGGTTTAAAAGCAAATCGTTTTGATATGGCAGCAGCGGAGCAGGCTATCCTGCCTCAGCGCTGTAAGCAGGTGGATTATGCTACAGTGCCCAATTCTTCCTATGGTGAAGGACTGCTGGTTAAGGCCGGGAATCCCAAAGATATTCATGCATATAGGGATTTTGTCAAGCGAGATGATCTGAAAGTTGCCATTATGGCTGGTGCTGATCAGCTTGAAATGCTTCAGGAACTTAATGTGCCGCAGTCACAAATGGTTATGATTCAGACCAATGCTGACGCTATTTCAACAGTGGCCACAGGAAGAGCTGATGCATATGCAGCAACAGGGCTTACTGCAGCTAATCTGGCGAAGAAGAGCGATAAGGTTGAACTGGCTGAACCTTTTAAAGATCCTGTTATAGACGGCGAAGAGGTTCGTAGCTGGGGCAGTTTTACATTTAATGAAGGATCCGATGATTTTCGTTTAGCCTTTAGTAAAGAGTTGAAAAAATTCAAAAAGACTGAAGAGTGGAAAAACATTCTCGAGAAAAACGGATTCACACCTGCAGATATAAAAGGCTCTTTTAAGTATACTGCTAAAGAGCTTTGCTCCGGAGAAGGTATTTAAGTAAGAAAGTATCACATAAGCGCCCGGTATTAAAAACCGGGCGCTTTCTTATTATATCCCTGTATTAAGGGTAACGGAGGAATGAATGAACTGGATAGATTATTTGGGACCAATGATGGACGGGGCTTGGATTACCGTTAAGCTAACATTCTATTCCACCATTCTCGGAGCTATTTTTTCTTTTATGTTTGGACTCGGAAAGCTTTCCCGGCACTGGTATTTTAAAGTTCCCTCCGTTACATATATCGAAGTATTCAGAGGCACATCTTTACTGGTGCAGATGTTTTGGCTTTTTTATGCTCTGCCGTTGGTTGGAGATCTGATGGGTATTAATACGCGCATTCCGCCAGTTGTTGCAGGAATTCTGGCTTTATCTGCAAATATAGGCGCATACGGCGCTGAGGTTGTGCGGGGCGCCATACAGGCAGTATCTAAAAAACAATATGAAGCGGCTACTGCTCTTAATTTTACTCCCAAACAAACATTGTGGCGTATCGCTCTGCCTCAGGCAATACCTGAAATGATGCCGCCTTTTGGCAATCTTGCCATTCAGAACTTAAAAGATACCGCTCTGGTTTCTCTTATTACAATATCGGACTTGGCCTTTGTCTCCGAAAGACTCAGAAATCTTACTCAGGAAAGTGCAATGGTCTATACGCTGGCCCTTTTTATGTATTTCGGTATGGCTCTGGTACTGGCAGGAATGCTTAAAATGCTCAGTCAATATGTTGGCACCTGGCGTCGTGCAGCGGGAGGTAAGTGATGTTATTCGGGATTGAATGGGATACCACTACAAATCTTGCTTTTGCAGCATCTATTCTTCCTATTTTACTGATAGGGCTTATTACAACATTAAAAGCTACAGTTGTGGGTTTTATTTTGGCAATGATTATAGGTTTGGTATTGGCAGCCTTAAAAGGAGCACCGCTGAAGATAATCAGCTATCCGGCTGCTTTTGTTATTGAGTTTTTGCGGGACACACCGCTGCTTATACAGTTGTTTTTTGTTTTTTACGTACTCCCGCAGCTTACCGGTATTACTATTCCGGCATTTGTTGCCGGAGCTGTTGCGCTTGGTTTGCAGTACAGTGCGTATTGTGCCGAGGTTTACAGAGGCGGTCTGGAAGCGGTACCATGGGGGCAGCATGAAGCACTTAAAGCTTTGAATTTACCCTCCGCTTACGGTTTTTTTCATATTATTCTGCCTCAGGCGGTACCGCGTATTGTACCGGCACTGGGGAATTATCTTGTTTCAATTATGAAAGACGTTCCCATATTAAGTGTTGTTACAGTTCTGGAAATGATGACCATCGCCAGAATTATCGGAGACAGGACTTTTAATTATCTTGTTCCTCTTTCCATGGTGGGGGGGCTGTATCTTATTTTGACACTGTTAGCATCATTCTTAGTGCGTTTTATAGACATGAAACTTCCCAAGAGCGGAATACCACTTAAATAAGCGAGGTAAAAATGAGCGAACCTATGATTAAATTTGATAAAGTCACAAAAAAGTTCGGTGAGCATGTTGTGTTGAAAGAGCTTGAGTTTGAAGTCCAGCCCAATGAGATGGTAACGATTATCGGGCCTTCCGGCTCCGGTAAATCCACAATACTCAGAATTTTAATGACTTTGGAGCCTATTAATGAAGGGGTTGTTTACGTGGACGGTGAACCGTTATGGCATGAAGAACGCAACGGCAAGCTTGTCCCTGCAAGCCAGCAACATTTGAGAAAGATGCGCTCAAAGCTTGGAATGGTCTTTCAGCAGTTTAATCTGTTTCCTCATATGACGGTTCGCCGTAATTTGACGGAAGCGCCGATAAGAGTACTTGGGCTTTCAAAAAAGGAAGCCGTCGAAAGGGCTGAAGAGCTCCTTGAGATGGTGGGATTGTCGGATCAGGCCGATAAGTTTCCCGTACAGCTTTCCGGCGGACAGCAGCAACGTGTTGGTATAGCCAGGGCGTTGGCGATGAGACCTAAAATTCTGCTTTTTGATGAACCGACTTCGGCACTTGATCCGGAACTTGTGGGTGAAGTTTTACAGGTAATCAGAAAACTGGCTGAACAGCACGAATTTACTATGCTTCTTGTTACACATGAAATTCCTTTCGCCCGTCAGGTGTCCGACAGGGTATGTTTTATAGATGGCGGCTCAATTGTGGAGGAAGGTCCGCCGGATGAAATATTAACGGAGCCGAAAGAAGAGAGAACAAAAGAGTTTCTCCATGCTGTTCTTTATCCGGATGAATAATATTAGCGCTAAGCTCTAAGTGTTAAGTTTACAGGGCGTAGGAGCAAGGAGTAAGTGAGACAATTGAGGTAAATATTTAGGGAGTTGATAAAGTTGTATGCATTGTTGCATCTTACATATTTAATACCTATACAACCCATATTACCCATACGACCTCTACAACTTTAACTACACATTCACAGTGTAAAATACTCAGCCATAGGGTTGTGAACGATGATTGCACTTGTACTAAACTCAGGCACCATCTGATAGGTCTCGGTCAGGCTGATATTTATTTTTTCCATTGAGAGTAAATCACCAATTATTTTATTTCCATACAGATCCGGACAGGAAGGGTAACCGAAACTGTAACGCAAACCTCTGTATTTTCCGTTTAATATGCCGTCAATGGAGCCGGAATCCTTTTTATTGATTTTAAGTTCTTCTCTTATCCTTTTATGCCAGAATTCCGCCAAAGCTTCTGTGAGTTCTGTAAAAAATCCGTGAAGGAGAAAATATTTTTTATAGTTATGATTTTCTTTTAGTTGTTTTGTGTATTCCGCAGGCTCATTTCCGAGTGTTACAATTTGCAGCGGCAAAACATCAAACTTTCCTGATTTCTGGTCTTTAAAATAGTCTGGAATACTAAGAAACGGTGGCTTTGAACTCCTCGGGAAAACAACATCTGTGAGCAGTTTTTCATCAGCATTATATATTTTTAACGTTTCCTCACTGCTCTGGCATTTGAAATATCCGTAACTTACTTTAGGATTTATTTTGATTTCATTGTTAAGTTTTAACAATATTTCGTTGTATTCTCTGTCAGCCTCATTCTTTAATAACTGTATATATTCTTCTTCTGTACTCACACTGCTCTTTTTATAACCCCACCGTGTTTTGTAAAGGGTCTGCCTGTTCATGAATTTCAACACATCATTAATATCAATATCCTTTTCAATTCTGCTGTCCCAGAAAGGCGGAACAGGTATATCGTCCGTACTCAGATCGTTTTTTGTTTGTTTACCGCCTGCAATATCCGCTTTTAATTGATTACCCGGTGTTTTTTCTGAAATTTTTCTTTTTTGGGATGGTTCTGTTTTCAGATATTTCAGAGCAGAGAAAGCATCTGCGCAGTAGTGTACTTTCCCCTCAAAGAGGGGCTCACATTCATTTTTTACAAACCCTTCAGTAAGGGCAGCGCCGCCAAGCAGCACAGTTGTGTCCAGTTTCCTTTGAGCTATTTCAGCTATATTTTCTTTCATTATACCGGTGGATTTAACGAGCAGTCCGCTCATCCCTATTGCATCCGCTTTTACCTCTTTGGCTTTATCGATCATTTCATCGACAGGAACTTTTATTCCTAAATTATAAACTTCATAGCCGTTATTTGATAAAATAATTTCCACAAGGTTTTTGCCTATGTCGTGTACATCCCCTTTAACAGTGGCCAGAATGACTTTACCTTTTGTTTCTGTATCTTCTTTATTTATAAATTTTTCCAGATAAGTGACAGATTTTTTCATGACTTCAGCTGACTGAAGTACGAAAGGCAGAAGCATCTTGCCGCTGCCAAAGAGTTCACCGATCTCTTTCATGCCAGGCATCAAAATATTATTAATTATTTCAAAGGGTTTGTATCTTTGCAGAAGAGTGTCTATTGCTTTCTCCAAATCTTTTTTATCACCTTTTTTAAGTTTCCTGACCAAAAATTCTTCTTCTGTTATATTTTCTTCACTTTTTTCTTCACTTTGCAGGCTTTTACCTGAAAAATGGTTGATAAATTCGTTAAGAGCGTTGTCTCGGCCATAAATCAGATTCTTACACAAGTTTATTTCATGTTTGTTCATAGAAGAGAGGTTGATAAGTTTCGATGCATGAACAATTGCCATATCCAGACCGCTTTTTACTGCTTCTTCCAGAAAAACGGCATTGAGAAAAACCCTGCTTTCTTTAGACAGTCCGAATGAAACATTGCTTACTCCCAATACTGTTTTTGCTCCCTCTAACCTGTCTTTTATCATTTTTATGGCGTTTAATGTTTCCACGGCTGCAAATTGCAGAGATGTGTCTCCGCTACCTATAGAGAAAGTCAGCGGATCAAATATCAGACTTTCAGGAGCAAATCTATATTCGTTAGACCATATGTTATAAATCTTTTCGGCAATTTTGAATTTCTCGTCTGCTGTCATTGCCATTCCGTTTTCATCTATTGTAAGAGCGATAACGTTGGAAGGATAATCGTGAATAAGCTTAAGTATTTCATGCAGTTTTTTACCGCCGTTTTCTAAGTTTATCGAATTGATTATCGGTTTGCCTGAATAATTTTTAAGGGCAGTTTCTATAACCGGAGGCTCTGTTGAATCAATTACAATGGGTGCGGAAAGGGTTTTATTTAATAAACTGACAAAATGTTGCATATCATGCATCTCATCGCGTCCTGCATATGCAACACACACGTCAATAAAATGAGCTCCGGAATCTTCCTGCTCTTTGGCGACACCCAGCATCCCCTCATAATCGTTGTCTAATAAAAGTTCTCTGAAAGCCTTGCTGCCGTTGGCATTTGCACGCTCGCCTATTACAGCCGGCGGTGGAGTCTGTGTGAGTGAAGTGGAAGTGTAAAGGCTTGATGACAGACCTGCAGCTGAGCCGGAAGGTTTTGAAGGGTTAATAGATTTCGCTATATTTTTCAGATATTTTATATGTTCGTAATCTGTACCACAGCATCCGCCGATGATATTCAACGGCAATTCATTTAGCAATTCTTTGAATATTGCAGCCATCTTCTTAGGTGTCATTGAATAAACGGTTTTCCCGTTAACATTTTCAGGCAGGCCCGCATTGGGTATGCATGATACACTTCTGTCCCAGTATTTGATAAGTTCACTGAGTGGTTGATGCATCATATCCGGCCCCAGTCCACAGTTTAGTCCCAAAGAAAATACAGGATAAGAGCCAATAAGTGTGGCTGCAGCTGAAATGTCGGAACCGACAAGCATCGTACCGGTGTTTTCAACTGTTACTGAGACACTTACCGGCAAATCGATGTTTAGTTCTTCAAGGTTATCGAAAATCGCTTTTAAAGCTGCTTTTATCTGTAATAAATCCTGTGAGGTTTCCACTATTAGGCCGTCAACACCACCCTCGATCAGTCCTTTTGACTGTTCTGTATACATTTCGTATAAATCGTCAAATGATATTTGAGAAAGGCTGGGCAGTTTGGTTCCGGGGCCTATTGATCCGAAAACGAACTTATCGGAGAACTCATCGGCAGCCTCTCGGGCTAATCTTGCGCCGGCAATATTTATTTCATAGGCTTTGTCCTCAAGACCGTATTCACTTAAAATTAGTCTTGTGGCGCCGAAAGTGTTGGTCTCAGCAACGTCCGCACCCGCCTGAAAATATTTTCTGTGTATATTTTTCATTATTTCAGGAGCACTGATATTAAGGTATTCATTACATCCCTGGAAATTTCCCCACAATTCTTCGGGGATGGATTCATTCTGAATAGTGGTGCCCATTCCGCCGTCAAAAACGACTATATTCTTTTCCGCAAATTTTCTGAACATTTTCATCTCTCTGTAAACGTTTTAGTAATTTCAAACAGGTAAGGTACAATAAAAATATAAACAAATTTTTTCAAGCTGTATTTTATTTTGGCACCCTCTCATTTTATTTAAGAGCTATGGCATTCTGTTGGCGCTAAACGCTAAGTGTTAAGTCTACAGGGCCTATAAGCAAGGAGAAAAGTCCAGATTGAGGTAAAGGTTGAAGACGTTGTATAGGTTGAGATGGGTGTTCAACCTTGAACATTGAACATTGAACCCGTCACCCATCACGCATCACGCATCACGGTTTATACCTTAAAATTTGAAAAAGTACTTAAAAAAGACTGTACATTGCGTTTTGTTATTGACTTTAATTACAAAATTATATAGAAAAAATTATAAGGAGCGGATTTGATAACACTCTCTTAATTCAATTAAAATATAATTTTACACATGAAATAAAACAGTATAATTGTGTTTGAAAGTTTTCATATTTAAAATATGGCAATGTAAACTAAAATTTAACTTGTTTTTCCAATTAAGAGCTTTTTTCTATTGAAAGATACACGGCTTAAGCTATGTTTTATCAATAGGCACCAAAATTAAACATACATCAATAGTTGCCGACGTTAATTCAGGCAGCTTTCAAATAACGTTGGTCTTATTTTTTTAAAGTGCCAAGAGCTTTAAATAATGTGTTTTCCGAAATTTAGCAAGTGGGGCATTATTGGATTGGTGAAATAGTAAAATGGAGAGGTGGAGAATTAGGGGAAGAAAACAAGCAAATGTGTAGTGGGTTCGTCAAACATTCACTTTCACTAACTCTAAAACGCTGAACGTTGAACATTGAACGTTATTGTTACTGCGTTTGCTGAATTATTCTAAGTTCTCGTGCTTGTTGTAACTTTTGAAAATATATTCCCAATGGGTGGTATAATGTCATTAGAACGGGCAGAAATACTAAAATTTGCAATGGATCTGAGACACAAACTTCATTCTCAGCCGGAAACTGCATGGAATGAGTATAATACATCTGCGTGTATAAGAAAAATTCTGACGGACAACAGGATACAGTGGAAAAAGTGTGCCGAGACGGGGACTATTGCAATACTTGCACCTGATGCTAAAGGCAGACATGTGGCATTGCGTGCCGATATTGATGCACTTCCTATTAATGAAAAAACCGAAATCCCCTATAAATCGAAAAATGCCGGGGTAATGCATGCCTGCGGTCACGACGGACATACATCTGCCCTTATAGCTGCTGCCCTTATGCTGAAGGAAAATGAAAAGAAGCTGCCCGGGCCGGTAACATTGATATTTCAGCCGGGCGAGGAAGGCGGGCACGGAGCAAAAAGAATATTGGAAGAAGGATGCCTGAAAGATGTGGATTATATTTTCGGCTGGCATAACTGGCCGGGCATAAAATTCGGTGAGGCAGTGTGTCCGGACGGTGTGGTTATGGCTGCGAACGGGACCTTTCATATCGATTTTTACGGTAAAGGGGGCCATTCCAGCCAACCTGAAATCTGTAAAGATCCGGTTCTGGCAGCATCTGCAGTAGTAACAGCATTGCAGCAGATAGTGAGCAGGCGTGTTGCCCCCCAGGATTCAGCAGTGGTTTCGGTAACATCTTTTGAAGCTCCCAGCGGTTTAACCACTATTCCCGATCATTCAAGGATCGAAGGAAGTATACGTATTTCAGATACTCAGATGAGGGACAGAGTGGGTGAGATGATTGAGAATGTTGCAAAGAAAACTGCCGATGCTTATGGAGTCAGAGCTGAAGTGGAGTTGAGAAAACGTTATGGTGCCACAGTAAATGATGCTGATTCTGCAGCATATATGAGAAAATGTCTTGAAAACACGTTGGGTGAGAGCTGGAAAAGTGATATAAAAATGCCGATTATGGCTTCGGAGGATTTCAGCTATTACCTGGAAGAAATTCCCGGAGCTTATGCACTGATTGGCAGTGATGACGGTAAAGGGCATAATATCGCCTGTCACAATGCATCTTACGATTTTAACGACAGACTGATAGAACCGGCGGCTGAATTGTTGGTGAAGCTTGCCGGCATAGACAATAAATAAGAGGTGGAGTATGGCTAACAGCATGGAAATTTTTGAGCAGTGGGAATCAGAAATCAGGGCTTATTGCAGAGCAGCCCCTACGGTCTTTAAATCAGCTTCCAATGCGAAGCAGGTTGATGAGAACGGTAAAGAATATGTCGATTTTTTTGCCGGCGCCGGTGTCCTGAATTTCGGGCACAACAATCCAAAAATGAAAGAAGCCATGATAGAGTTTTTAAAAGAGGACGGCGTGGCGCATAGTCTGGATATGTACACGAGTGCAAAAAGAAGTTTCATTGAGAAATTTGTGGAGACTATTTTAAAACCAAGAAACATGAAGTATAAGATGCAGTTCACAGGCCCTACGGGAACAAATGCTGTTGAAGCGGCTTTGAAACTGGCCAGAAAAGTCACCGACCGTGATGATGTTGTTGCGTTTACCCACGGTTTTCACGGTATGACACTGGGATCACTTGCCTGCACTGCAAATCATTATTTCAGGAATGCTGCAGGGGTTTCTCTTGACAATGTTATCAGATGGCCTTTTGGTACAGGGGAAAACTGCATGGAATCGCTGGAGGATTTAAAGGCTATGTTTAATGACCCCTCTTCCGGTGTTAATGCACCAGCAGCGTTTTTGGTTGAGACAATACAGGCTGAGGGTGGTGTGAGAGTAGGCAGCCTTGAATGGCTTAAAGGCGTACAGCAGCTTGCCAAAGAGCTGGGTGCCCTGTTTATAATTGACGATATTCAGGTGGGCTGCGGCAGGACAGGCTCATATTTCAGTTTCGACGGTACAGGTCTTGATCCTGATATAATTGTTCTTGCCAAGGGTATCGGTGGTTACGGGACTCCTCTTGCAATGACTCTGAACAAACCCGAACATGACGATAAATGGAGTCCTGGAGAGCATACGGGTACATTCAGAGGCCAAGGGCTTTCGTTTGTGGCCGGGACAAAAGCTCTGGAATACTTTGATAATGACGAATTGATGGATAAAACAAAAAAACATGGTGAATTCATGTCGTCTTTCCTGAATGATTTGGCAGAAGGAAATGATGATGTTGAGGTACGCGGCAGAGGTATGATTTTAGGGTTTGATGTTACAGACGGTGATAAAGCAAAAGCGATTGCGAGAGAATGTTTTGAAAACGGTATGCTTATAGGCGTTTGCGGCAGCAGAGGGGAAGTTCTTAAGTTTATTCCTCCTCTGACTATCCCTGAAGAGGATCTGAAAAAAGGGTTGAAGATCTTTTCTGATGCATACAAAAAAGTAATTGGGTGAGGTAAGCCATGATTGAAAGAGATGACATGACATTTCCCTTTGAGGAGTACAAAAGAAGGATTGATGAATTAAGATCAAGGATGGCAGAAAGACTTCTGGATGCTGTTATCATAACGGACCCTGAAAATCTGCTTTATCTCACTGATTATAAAACCACCGGTTACTCATTTTTTCAGGCGCTTGTTGTGCCGCTGGAAAGCGAACCTTTCATGGTTACAAGGAAACTGGAAGAGTCCAATGTAATAGCACGTACTTGGGTTGAGATAACCAGACCCTATTCGGATACTGAGGATGCCATTCAGATGCTTGTGAGCAGTTTAAAGGAGATGGGGCTTTCCAAGAAAACAATTGGATATGAAAGAAACAGCTATTTTTTCCCTGCATACCAGCAGGATTCACTGCAGCATACGTTGACAGACGGGCGTCTTAACGACTGTTTCGGGATAGTTGAGCAGGGAAGGATAACAAAATCGAATTATGAAATTGATGTAATGAGGAAAGCCGCCAAGGCTACGGAATGCGGAATGAGAGCCGGTATAGAAGCAGCCAAAGTCGGGGTTACTGAAAATGAAATCGGTGCCGAAATTTCCTCTGCTATGTTTAAGGCAGGCGGCGAACCTCCGGCAGTTATGCCGTATGTAACTTCAGGCCCGAGAACAATGATCGGGCATGCCACGTGGGAAGGCCGTGTGGTTCAGCCGGGGGAACATGTGTTTATGGAAGTCGGCGGTTGTTTCAGACAATACCATACTGCAATGATGAGGACAGTTATTCTGGGTGATTTGAGTGATAATATGAGATATGCCCAGGAGAGAATGAAGCTTGCCTTAAACAGCGCAAAGGATTTAATAAGGCCGGGGGTTACGGTTTCCGATGTGGACAACCTTATAAGGAATATAATTACTGTGAATGACGAATACGGCGTTCTGATAACACGTTCAGGATATTCTATAGGCGTAGCTTTTCCACCCAGTTGGGATGAAGGGTATATTCTTAGTCTTGCTCACGGTAATTCAACAGTACTCAGAGAGGGGATGACATTCCATATTATCCCGTGGGTATGGGGAGTCGACGGCAATAAAACCTGCGGTATCTCGGATACGATAAGGGTGACGGCAAACGGTTGTGAATCCTTTTTTAACCTTGAAGAGGATTTTATAATAAAGGAAGAAGAGGGCAAAAAGAAAATCGAGGGTGCTGACCAGAGAATCGAAATCGTATCATCTGTCGACGATGATAAAAAATTGAAGAAAACCGCTGAAAAAAGTGCATCCGGCAAAAGCACAAAAGCAAAAAGTAAATAGATTTAATCAGGAGGTATTTATGGCGAAAACAAAACTTGTTGCAACTAATCCGGCCACTGAAGAGGTTGTTTATGAGAAGCCTTTGGATTCCCAGGAGGATATCGAAGCTAAACTGGAACTGTCAGAAAAAACATATTACGACTTCTGGAAAAAAACCAGTTTTGAAGAACGAGCAGGATATCTGAGAAAAGTTGCAAAAGTTATGAGGGATAATCTTGATGACTATGCCATGCCTATGGTGGAAGAGATGGGCAAACCTATAAAAGAAGCCAGAGGAGAGGTACAAAAAGCAGCGTGGTGTGCGGAACATTATGCTGATAATGCAGAAGAATATTTAAAGAAAGAATATATTGAATCCGACGCCACTAAAAGTTATGTGCAGTATCTTCCGTTAGGGCCTGTTTTGGGAGTTTTGCCCTGGAATGCACCTTTCTGGCTGGCGGCAAGGTTTTATGCGCCAGCGCTCATGGCCGGAAATACCTGCTTGATGAAGCATGATTCCCATATCCCGAAATGTGCCGAATATATAACAAAAGCGTTTGTGGATGCCGGTGTTCCTGAAGGAGTTTTCCAAAATCTGGTTATCACTTCTGCAAGTATTGAAGGGGTCATACGCCATGAAGCGGTACGTGCGGTCTCTGTTACCGGTTCTGATTTTGCAGGTTCTAAGATTGCATCTATAGCCGGTTCTGAGATTAAGCCTTCCGTTATGGAGCTGGGAGGTTCGGATCCCAGCGTGGTTTTGAGCGATGCCAATCTTGAAGAGGCAGCCGACACCATCTGTCTTATGCGCCTGATCAATGCCGGACAGTCATGTATTGCAGCAAAGAGGATAATCGTGGAAGAGCCTGTATACGATAAAATGATTGAGCTTATGAAAGAGCGATTTGAAAGATATAAAGTTGGAGATCCTAAAGATGAATCCACAGATGTCGGACCCATTGCAAGGAAAGATTTGAGGGATGATCTGCACCGCCAGGTGCAGGCTTCTGTAAAAGAAGGAGCCAGACTTGTTTTAGGCGGAGAAATACCTGAAGGCAAAGGTTTCTATTATCCTGTCACTATGCTGGCCGATGTTAAGCCTGAGATGACGGCAAGCTGTGAGGAGACATTTGGGCCGGTTGCATCCGTTATGAAAGCGAAAGATGCTGATGAAGCTTTAAAGCTGGCCAATGCCACCCAATACGGACTGGCTGCCAGTATATGGACAGACGCTTCCAGAGGTGCAGAGATGGCATCTGAGATTGAGAGCGGTCAGGTTGCTGTCAACGGTATTGTAAAAACAGATCCGAGACTGCCCAGCGGCGGAGTCAAAAGATCGGGTTTCGGCAGAGAATTAGGCCCACACGGGATCAAAATGTTTGTAAATACCCAGCAGGTATGGATAGGCCCTAAGAAAGGATAATGCCTGCCTGATAAGCATTGCTAATTTTTCAAAGACCTCCTTGTTAAGGAGGTCTTTTTTTTATCTTTTTGACTCAACAGGCTCAAGGCCAATAGATTTGCATCAGTAACTCGTGCAATTCTTAGCTAAATCAGGAAAAATGCCAATATTTGATACTTCAGAAAAAGCCAGCTGTCTCGAAAACATTTCTATTATGTATTAAGCTTCACACATCACGGCATTTTGGACATATCCGTAGATTGTTCAAAAAAAATCAGCTTATCCATCTGAGATAATTATTGTGTGTTATAATATAAAAATATTTTAAAATATTGACAACTTAGTTTTCAGGTGTTATTAATATTAAAAATGAATATTCGTTCACCAGGATGATAACGATGTATGAATTGAGATTTAAGTCTATTCCCGAAATGTTGAGAGAAAATGCAAAGGTCTATGATAAAAAGATTGCCATTACGTATAAAAAAGCAGGACAGTATATCAGTCTGAGCTATTCCCATTTCTATGAGCGTGTGCTGATGTGTGCAAGAGGGCTGTTGAAGCTGGGGATAGGAAAGGATGAGAAAGTTGCAATCCTGTCTGAAAATCGTGCGGGATGGGTTATAGCGGATTTGGGTATTTTGTCGGTAGGGGCCATCACCGTTCCTGTTTATGCTACCAATACAGCTGATCAGGCTGCATATGTTATTAATCACAGCGAAGCTAAAATAGTGTTTGTATCTAACAAAATACAATATGATAAGCTGCTGTCTGTCAGAGAAAAAATACCCCATGTGGAAACGGTGATTTCTTTTGAGCGTTTTCTTGGTGACAAACTTTTGCCTGTTTATACACTGTTTCAGCTTTCGGAAATATCAATGCCCATTACGGAAAAAGAAAAAGCTGAAATTGAATCCAGGATAGATGAAGTGGATAAGGACGACATACTTACCATAATATATACATCAGGTACCACAGGAACTCCCAAAGGAGTTATGCTTACTCATGAAAATATTGTTTACGACTGCCAATATGGCATTAAAAAGGTTAAATCCCTGACAAACGAAGAAACTCTGCTGAGTTTTTTGCCTCTCAGTCATGCACTTGAGCGTACAGTGGGGTATTATGTAACATTGATGAACGGCTGTGAACTCGCTTTCGCCGAAAGCATAGAGAAAGTTCCCGAAAATATGACTGAGATTCGGCCGACTGTAATGATAAGCGTTCCGAGGCTTTTTGAAAAAATATATTCCAGGATATTTGACAATATTCATCAGATGTCAGTAATAAAAAGCAAGCTTGTTCACCGGGCACTGGATGTGGGTAAGGAATATGTCAGAAGAAAATACATCACAAAAGATCTGCCTGAATCGCTTAAGGTTAAATACAGGTTTTATGACAGACTCGTTTTCAGGAAAATAAGACAACGGTTCGGCGGAAGGTTGAAATTCTTTGTTTCCGGCGGAGCACCGCTTGACAAAACTATTAATGAGTTTTTCTGGGTAATAGGAATTCCGATACTGGAAGGATACGGACTTACGGAAACAAGTCCGGCTATATGCATTAATACCCTTGATGATGTTAAATTCGGCTCTGTCGGCACCGCTTTCGAGTATAGTGAATTTAAAGTGGCTGAAGACGGTGAGTTGCTGGTGAAGAGCCCCGCCGTGATGAAGGGATACTATCGTCAGGATGAAAAGACAAAAGAGATGTTCACCGAAGACGGCTGGTTAAAAACCGGCGATGTTGCTGAAATTGATGAGGACGGTTTTATTTTTATCAAGGATAGAAAAAAGGAAATAATTGTTACTGCCGGGGGTAAAAATATTGCACCACAGCCTATAGAAAATGAAATGAAACTGGATAAATATATTTCACAGGCTTATGTGCACGGTGATAATAAGCCTTATCTGACCGCTTTGGTAGTTCCTAATTTTGAAAGGCTGTTCGAATTTGCCCGGGAAAATAAGCTGAAATTTTTTGATGTGGGAGACCTGGTTAAAAACGAGAAAGTGACCGAGCTTTTCAGAAGCAGGATAGAAGAGATTAATGCAAATCTTCCAAGATATGAGACTATTAAAAAGTTTAATCTCGTGCCGAGGGATTTTTCAATTGCAGGTGGCGAACTGACACCTACATTGAAACTTAAAAGGCGTATAATTTACGATAAATACAGAGAAATGATTGAAAGTATGTATCTGGAAAACGGCTACCACCCCGATGGGTATAAAAATGAGAAAACGGAGGAGAAACAATGAGACAGATTAATAAAGCTGCCGTTCTGGGCTCCGGAGTAATGGGTTCCACAATTGCGGCACATTTGGCAAATGCCGGTATTGAAGTGTTGGTACTGGACATTGTCCCGAAAGAGCCCACCGATGAGGAAAAAGCCAAAGGGCTGACACTGAACGATCCCGAAGTGCGCAATCGTATTGCTAATAATAATATAGCCGGTCTTAAAAAGATGAAACCGGCACCGTTTTACTTGCCGGAGAATATAAAACTTATAGAAACGGGTAATTTTGAGGACGATATACATAAAATAGCCGAAGCTGACTGGATTATTGAAGTTGTTGTTGAGAATATGAAAATAAAGCACGATGTTTTGAAAAATAAAATTGCTCCAAACTATAAAGAAGGTGCAATTTTGTCCACAAATACCAGTGGCTTGTCGGTTAACGAAATGGCGGAGGTTCTTCCGGAAAATATCAGAAAGAACTTTCTTGTGACACATTTTTTCAATCCACCCAGATATATGCGTCTTCTGGAGCTGGTTCCGTGTAAATATACGGATAAAAATGTTGTGGATTTTATGGAAAATTTCATCAGCAAAAGACTGGGTAAGGGGATAGTTTTTGCAAAAGATACTCCGAATTTTGTCGGCAACAGAATCGGTGTCTACCTTATTTTCAGTGCTTTGAAGCATTTGCAGGAAATGAATATGACCGTGGAGGAAGCGGATGCCGCAGCCGGCCAGGCTATAGGCCTTCCAAAAACGGCTATCTTCAGGCTTGCTGATCTGGTGGGTGTCGACACAATCGGACACATCGGAAAAAACTCTTATGAACTGCTTAAAGATGATGAGGAGCGTGAAATTTACAAGCTGCCCGGCTTTCTGGAAGAGATGATTGAAAAGGGGCTGCACGGCAATAAAACGAAAAAAGGGTTTTACAGGAAGGAAAAAATAGAAGGCAAAAGTGTAATCTATTATTACGATTATAATTCAGGAGAATATAAGGAGCCGGCAAAACCGAAGTTTAATTCTGTCCAGACGGTGAAACAGCTGGATGATCCGAAAGAAAGGGTAAAAAGGATGGTTACTTTTGACGACAAAGGTGCTGAGTTTGCCTGGCGAGTTTTAAGAGACGGCCTTTTATACGCATTTAAACGAGTTCCGGAAATAGCTGATGATATAGTCAATGTGGATAATGCAATGAGATGGGGCTTCAACTGGGAGCTGGGTCCTTTTGAGATAATGGATGCTATCGGTGTTAAAAAATTTGTAAAAAAAGCAAAGAATGACGGTGTGGATGTCCCGGAGGGGCTGGAAAAAATAGATTCTTTCTACAAGTTGGAAGACGGTGTTAAATATTACTACGATTTAACTTCCGATGAATACAAAGAAGTTCCTGTAAAATATGATAAAATCGATTTCGAAATTCTGAAATCAAAAGATAGAGTTTTGGAATCAAATGCCGGTGCTTCAATTTTGGATATCGGAGACGGGGTCTTCTGTCTGGAATTTCATTCAAAAATGAATGCCATAAGCGGCGATATTATGAGTATGACTCCAAAAGCAATTGCCCGCGCCGAAAATGAAGGGGTGGGACTGGTTATAGGCAATCAGGGCAAAGCGTTTTCCGCCGGCGCCAACCTTATGCTTTTGGCGGTAGCCGCAGCAGAGGGAGCATTTGATGATATCAATATGATGGTTAAACAGTTTCAAAAAGCTACTATGTCTATAAAATATTCAAAAGTCCCTGTGGTTGCGGCACCTTTTAATCTCGCTCTTGGCGGCGGCTGTGAATATTCTCTGCATTCGGATGCAAGGGTTGCCCATGCCGAAACCTATATGGGACTTGTTGAAGCCGGTGTGGGGTTACTGCCTGCCGGAGGCGGCACAAAGGAGCTTGCCATCAAGGCAATTGATAAGGCAGCAAAATTTGAGACAGATGTTTCTCCATTTACCTTTAAATATTTCAAACAGATAGGCATGGCTCAGCACTCAATGGGAGCATGGGAGCTCTTTAATATGGACTATATGGGTGAGGGAGATGCTGTCTGTATGGATATAGACAGGCTTATTTACGATGCGAAAACGAAAGTGCTTGATTTGGCCAGAAATTATGTGCCCGGAAAACCTATAACGGATTTGAAGGCACCGGGTAGAAGTGTTGCAGCCAGTATTAAAGTTCAGCTTTGGAATATGATGCAGGGCGGCTTTATTACAGAGTACGAAAAATATATAGGCGAGATGATTGCCGAGGTTATCACCGGGGGCGATGTCAATGCCGGAACGATTATTACGGAGGATTATCTCCTGGGTCTGGAAAGGGAAAAATTTCTCAAATTGTGCGGTCAGAAAAAGACACTGGAGCGTATCCAGCATATGCTGAAAAAAGGAAAACCGCTAAGAAATTAATATTTCGGAGGATACAATGAGAAGGGCATATATTTTAGGAGCTTACAGAACAGCCGGGTGCAAGGCTAAGAAGGGCGGCTTTAAGGATACGCGTCCCGATGATCTTGCGGCCGCTGTGATTAAAGGACTTGTAGAGAAAACAGGTGTTTCAAAGGAAAATGTGGAAGATGTAATAATGGGGTGCGCATTCCCCGAGGCCGAACAGGGGCTCAATGTTGCACGAATTGCACTTTTGAAGGCCGGGCTGGGATATGAAGTTCCCGGCCAGACGGTAAACAGATACTGTTCATCAGGTCTGCAGACCATCTCAATGGCTGCGGAAAGGATTATGTCAGGGTTTGCTGATTGTATAGTAGCCGGCGGAGTTGAGTCCATGACAATGATCCCTTTCGGCGGTACAAAATTTTCCGCGAATCCGGATTTAGTTGGTGAATGGCCTGAAGTATATTCATCAATGGGGATTACAGCTGAATTTGTAGCTGATAAATACGGAATAAACAGGGAAAAACAGGATGACTTCGCCTGCAGGAGTCATGAAAAGGCTGCCAAAGCAACAAATGAAGGAAGGTTTGCCGAGGAGATTATCCCCGTTGATGTGGAAAAAACCAAACTTGTGAACGGTAAAGTTCAAAAAGAGAAACTTACTGTCGATGCGGATGACGGAATAAGAGCCGATACCACTGTGGAAGGGCTGGCAAAACTCAGACCGGCTTTTAAAACGAACGGAACAGTAACGGCTGGGAATGCTTCGCAGGTGACTGACGGAGCTGCAGCTGCTGTAGTGGTTTCAGAAGATTTTCTAAAAAAAATCGGCAAAGATCCGGTAGCTGCTTTTCTGGGATTCTCAGTCAAAGGTGTGCCGCCCGAGATTATGGGTATAGGTCCTGTAAAGGCAATTCCCGATGTGTTGGAAAAAACAGGACTGAAACAAAGTGATATAGGATTGATCGAACTGAATGAAGCTTTTGCAGCACAGTCTCTGGCTGTAATAAATGAACTGGGGCTGGATGAATCCATACTGAATGTGAATGGAGGAGCTATAGCTCTGGGGCATCCTCTGGGATGTACGGGAGCAAAGCTGACTGCAACTGTTCTGCATGAGATGATGAGGCGCAAAGAGAAATACGGAATGGTTACCATGTGTATCGGCGAAGGAATGGGCGCTGCCGGTATTTTTGAGAATATGAGGATATATTGATAAGTGCTAAGTTTTAAGTGTTAAGTTTACCCTGTTAAATGCTGCCGAAGGCAGCCCATCGAAGATGGATTTAACAGGGTGGGGAGATGGGTAATATAGGCTGTAGGAGCAGTATAGGTGATAGGTTGCGGATTTATTCGAAGTGATAAGAGAACAAAATATTTTTGGATTTAATGAAAAAAGTTATGTAGAGGTGGAGAATGAGTGAAAAATTATTGAAGGGTGGGGAATATTTGATTAAGAAAACGGATGTGGAAGATGTCTTCACTCCGGAAGATTTTAATGATGAGCAGAAGCAGATTGCCGAAACCACAGAGCAGTTTGTAATGAATGAGATTGTTCCGCATATTGAAGAAATTGACAACCAAAACTTTGATATCGTTATTGAGGGGATGAAAAAGTGCGGTGATCTGGGGCTTTTGATGATAGATGCTCCTGAGGAGTACGGCGGGCTTGAGCTTGATAAAGCAACAAGTATGCTTGTTGCCGAAAAATTGGCACCCGGCGGTTCATTTCTTGTGGCATATGCAGCCCATACAGGAATCGGTATGCTGCCACTAATATATTACGGGACAAAGGAGCAGAAAGAGAAATATCTGGAAAAATTGATGACCGGTGAAATGCTTGCTGCTTACTGTCTTACGGAGCCCGGATCGGGAAGTGATGCCCTGGGCGCTAAAGCAAGTGCAGTGTTATCCGAAGACGGCAAATACTATCTGCTGAACGGGACCAAACAGTGGATTACAAATGCCGGCTTTGCAGATCTTTTCACCGTATTCGCCAAGGTGGACAAAGAGCACTTTACAGCTTTTCTCGTGGAAAGAGATTTTGAAGGAGTATCTTTCGGTGCCGAAGAGAAAAAGATGGGAATCAAAGGCTCATCCACCCGTCAGGTAAATTTTGATAATGCTAAAGTGCCGGTGGAAAACGTTTTGGGAGAAATCGGCAAAGGACATAAAATCGCATTTAATGTGCTCAATGTGGGGCGCTTTAAGCTGGCGGCGGCTACAACAGGTGCCTGTAAGGATTCTTTGGGTGAAGCCGTGAGGTATGCAAACGAAAGGAAACAGTTCGGTACGGAAATCAGCAATTTCGGGGCTATCAAGGAAAAGCTTGCAAGAATGACCGCCGAGACGTTTGCTTCCGAATCACTGGTTTACAGACTGGCCGGTTTGCTTGATGACAAAATTGCCCGTATTGATAAAGATGTGGAAAATTACTACGAGGAATATCAGAAGGCAATTGAAGAATACGCTGTTGAATGCGGTATTTCAAAGGTCTTTTGCAGCGAAGTTCTGGCTTATGTGGTGGATGAAACCGTTCAGATTTTCGGCGGTTACGGTTTTTCTCAGGAGTATCCGGCCGAAAGATTTTACCGGGATGAAAGGATAAACAGGATTTTTGAAGGGACAAATGAAATTAACAGACTGCTTACCCCCGGGATTCTTCTTAAAAAGACGATGAAAGGTGAAC
>Ga0114985_100032_pt1 | contig 24153 bp, 18 predicted proteins | sample Shrwel1BS1Day9_FD_89592 | JGI IMG/M metagenome (GOLD analysis project Ga0114985, IMG submission 89592) | Subsurface microbial communities from deep shales in Ohio, USA - Utica-3 well 1 S-1-Day9 | ecosystem: Environmental > Aquatic > Deep subsurface > Shale gas/oil reservoir > Produced water/Flow...
AGGTGAAAACCTCGCCCGACCTCATGGATTCGCGCACAGTCGAAAAACTGGAAATTGAGCGCCGGTATTGGAAACGTAAAGGCATCCCCTGGTATCTGATAACCGAGAAGCAGATGCCTCCTACCGTCATGGCAAATCTGGATCTGCTTTACTCGGCCCGGGTCCAAAGTGAAAGCCTGGAGATCCTATTCCAGAGTTTGCCGATCTATGTCGAGGTGTTGGCAAACAATCCTAATGCCAGGCTATCCGATGTCGCCATGATGGTTGACCATTCCTATTCACTTGAGCCAGGCACATCGCTGGCAAGATTACGGGCGCTGGCAGCTTTAAGGGCATTGACGTTTGATATATCCATTCCCTGGATCAAGCTGGTATCACAAGACCTACAGGTGGTTGAGGACATCGCGCTGCTGAGGGCAAGTTATGCTGCGAATCAATGACGTCTTCCAGCTGGAGCAGGAACGGCATCGCATATTGGCACTGGCGGACCAACACGTGCTCTGGATAAATATTGACTCAGATAAAGCATGGCCGGAGTTGGTAAGAACCGCTGAGATCGAACAATGGATACTGGATGAATCACTGCGCCGGGTAGAAGATCCCTATCAGGAGCTTGCCGCACTGATCGTCGAACAAGGCAGTAAAGCCCAGGTGATTCGGGATCAGCGATATGAATTAATAGCTCCTCTGCTTGCTGATGAAGAAATTTATTACCGCAGTGGCAGGGGTCGGTTAGTTCAGGCGCGTAGCGACGAAACTGGCACACCCAGGAAGTCGCTTTATAAAAACCTTCGGCAGTACTGGCAGCGCGGAGCAATGCCCAACGCTCTGTTGCCGGATTACCGAAAATCCGGGGGAAAAGGGCAGAAAAAAGTTTCCAAGAAGAAACTGGGTCGACCCCGGAAAACCTCACCGGGTACAGGGATTACCGTTGATGCCTCCATCGAAAAGATGTTCCGTCTGGTACTTGATCGCTACTATGTGAACGACAAGGGCCATTCTCTGCCATACGCCCATAGACGATTCATCGACATGTTCGAGGCCGCCAACCCGAATGTGCAGCCCGAAGATTATCCAACAATTACTCAATTAAGATATTTCTATCACCGAGAGTATGAGAACGCCGACCGCATTCGCCTAAGGGCAAACAAAATCTCCTACCAAAAAGATATTCGGCCCTTAATAGGGACTGCCACAGCAGGAGTGGCGGGGCCAGGCTCAAGGTATGAAATTGATGCAACGATTGCCGATGTTTACCTGCTCTCGGCCGACCGGCAACGAGTCATCGGTCGTCCTACTCTGTATGTGGTCGTAGATGTTTTTAGCCGCATGGTGGCCGGCTTCTACATCGGTTTGGAAAACCCATCCTATGTGACGGCGATGAGTGCTCTGGCTACGTCGATGTCAGACAAGTGTGAACTCTGTGCCCGTTATGGCGCGGAGATTACTCCGGAGCAGTGGCCAACCGTTGGCGTGCCAGATGCGATTCTCGCGGACCGTGGGGAATTACTGGGGCACCAGATTGAATCTCTGGAAAAAGCATTTGGTGTGCGCATTGAGACCACCCCGCCATACCGGGGAGATGCAAAAGGCATTGTCGAGCGTTATTTCCGAACCCTCCAAGCAGAATTCAAGCCGTTTACGCCCGGTGTGGTAACAGGCACAAAAGTCAGAAAGCAGGGCGGAAAGGACTACAGGCTGGATGCAACGCTAACTCTGGATGATTTCACCCAAATCATGGTCGCCTCGATTCTTCACCGAAATCAATATGCCGTGTTGTCGAAGTACGACCGTGATCCGGATATGCCAAACGATATGGCGTTAACCCCGCTCAATATCTGGAATTGGGGCATAGAAAATCGAACCGGTCGGTTGAAGAACGTATCGGAACAAGCCCTGCGAATTGCTTTGTTGCCGCGTCAAAAAGTCTATCTTTCTGATCTGGGGGTCAGCTGTTTTGGTGCTTACTACACATCGAAGGAGTTGTTGGCTTCCGGCTGGCTCCACCGTAACGGAGACCGCAAAGTCACCGGCCTTCAGGCCGCCTACGATCCTGCAGTGGCTGATCATATTTATCTGTTCCCGGAAAAAGACAGCTCGGAATACTGGGTGTGTTCTCTGACCGATCGCTCACGCCAGTTTCGTGGTAAGTCCATGTGGGAGTTATGGGCCAGCCAGGAAGAACAGCGAAAAGCCACGAGCGCCGCCAAAGTGGCAGAGACAACCAGTAAACGGGATCTCGAAAATCTGGTCATCAACACCATCAAAAACGCCGAGCGTTCCCGCCCCGCCATCAACAAACAGCAATCCAAAGCCGAAACGGTCAGGGGCATACGAGATAATCGCAAGCAAGAGCGGGATGCTCAAAGGGCCGAACAGACAAAAGCCCGGCAGCCCGACAATAGCAAACCGAAATCTGATGTAACCTACCTACATGGTAAACCCGACGATGGGGCCTTCCCGGATTTCCTGGATGAGCTGTTTGGAGACGATGAATGACTTTACCTTCAGGCATGGTGACTGCCGTTTACCAGGACACCGGGATACCGTCATATCATGGAAATCCACTGATTGAGGCTTTACCACCAATTCCAGACCGTAAACAGCTTATAGCCGGTCTCAGTGAGACTATGGAGCTCCGACCAACGGAAATATACCTGGACGGTCAGACACGGGTTCATATCATTTCCCAGCTACTGGACGGCTTCTTTCAGCCGCTGGCACGCCATATCGAGCTTGAGTCAAAAGTCTCGATCATGCTGCGCCAGGGATATGTGGGTCGAAACATTGCTACTGGCGACCTTTCGGCCTATTTACAGAACGGCTATGAGCGCATCAAGAGTGGAGACTTGAAGGCATTCCGGTTCGATCATGTTGAGTCGACTGCGAAAAGCCTGGCATTTATTGGGTGCTCAGGTTCCGGGAAAACCAGCTCTCTGAACCGTATTCTGGCAACGTATCCCCAGATGATTCACCACCCGGCACACAATTTCACGCAGATTGTTTTCCTGAAAATCGACTGCCCCCACGATGGTGCGCTCAAGAGCCTATGCCATAACTTCTTCCGAGAAATTGATTCCATTCTCGGAACAGATTATGTCCGGCGTTACGGCGAAAAGCGCCACGGCGTAGAAACAATGATTGCATTGATGTCGCAGCTGGCAAACACCTATGCGATTGGCTTACTGGTCATCGATGAAATACAGCACCTGAATGTTCGCGCCTCCGGCGGTGCGGAGAAAATGCTGAACTTCTTCGTAACGTTGGTAAACGAGATCTCCGTGCCGGTGGTAATGGTCGGAACACCAAAGGCTCGACCTGTTTTTGAAACAGACCTGCGGTCTGCTCGGCGCGGGGCAGGGTTTGGCTCCATATTATGGGAACCCTTGCGCCAGCCCACAGCTGAAGAAAATGTAGATCGAACCGAATGGGGCGCGTTCACGAAAAAGCTTTGGAAGTACCAGTGGCTGACCAAAGCCAGTGACACTATGCCCGATGATTTAAGGGATCTTTGGTTTGATCTGTCTCAGGGCATCATGGATGTTGTCATCAAGTTGTTCGTGTTGTCCCAGATCCGGGCGGTTGTAACAGGCACGGAACGAATCACGCCTAATATCATGAAAAAGGTTTATCACGATGAACTGAAGCCGATACACCCGATGATGGAAGCTCTGCGTTCCGGAGACCCGAGCAAAATAGCCCAATACTCAGACCTCACGATCCCTGATGTGGATAAGAAGATTCTGGAGCTCAGTACCCTCCTGGAATCAAGCAAAGACCAGATCCGGAAGTCCGTTCAGTACAACGGCAACGATCAGGCAATTCGACTGCACAACCTGCTGGTTGATATGGGCTATGAATCAGATCTTTTGGAACCGTTAATTCAACGAGCGTTCGAGGAGCATCCTGACCTAGAGCTAAAAGACCTGATGCCGATCATTCTTAAATGGTACCAGTCTTCCGAGCAGACACTACCGGTGACGGAAAAGCAAAAAATCAAATCGATCAAAGTGAAAGAATGGCACACCCTTGACTCAGATGATTTGCGCTTTATGCACTCCCAAGCGGCAAACGAGGACGAAATGCTGGATGCCGCACGTCAATCGGGTCTCGTTTTTAACAGCGACCAGTGGCTGGGTTCTGGTAACCAGGCATAGCTGCCATGCTGAACTTCCCGGTTCCGTACCCTGGAGAACTGATATACAGCACAGTGGCCAGGGCCGGCATTCGGGAGGGGATTATTAGTCCTAAGGAATTGCTGGATGACGTGTATGGTAACCGCAACGTCATCGCAACGCTGGATTTGCCCAATCAACTATCGAGGATTACTCGGTGGTTGCCCTCTGGTTATAGTGTTGAAGTGATTGCCTACTGCCACACCCTGTTCCCCTTGTATGCCCCATTTATACCGGAAGAACGCCGCAAACGGTGCCTGGCATGGATGGCTGGAGAATCCCGGGGTGCGGTCCACCTGGCGATGGGTGTCCCCGCATCGATTGTGAAAGTGCCTGGCCATGTTCGATATTGTCCCGGGTGTCTCAAAGAGCAACAACGTATCTTTGGAGAGTATTTCTGGAAGCGGGAGTGGCAGATAGCCGGAGTGGACTGTTGTGAGAAGCACGGCGAACTCATACACACGGCCATTACCCGCCCCTTAGTGGATCAGCACCGCTACCATGACGCTTCGCCAGACACTTGTCCGCTATTCCCTCAAAAACCTCCTCGTAACGAATCAGAGATGGTTCTAACTCAGGTTCGGCAGCTATTGGAACAACGACCGGCTACCTCACCGACTTATGAACAGTGGTCTTCCCACTACTATCGGCTGGCTCAGCAGTCGGGCTTTATTCGCGGCCGGACTCACATTGACCATGCTGCTATTGCCGAGTCTGTTTCAGCCCGCTGGGCTACAAGCTTTTTGCGGCGATACGGTTTGGGGATAGATCAGAACTCAAATTACTGCTGGCTACGAGCAATTTTCCGGAAGCATCGGAAATCCTTCAGCTACCTTCAGCACATTATTGTTCACCATGCGTTGATGCCAGAGTGCTGGTCCATTACCGATGTTATTGAGAGTGTCAGAGAATTGCCCTTGCACTTGCCTCCAGAGCCATCAGAGCCAACCGGGGAGGCTAAACACGGTTTAACGTCAGATCAGCACGACTGGATAAAAATGCTGGTAGACCAGCCACCGAAAAAGGCCCGTGTGGCGGCCCCGGCGCTTTACGCCCGGTTGTATCGGTATGATCGATTGTGGCTGAAGCAGGTCAATCAAGCTCAACCACGAACACAGGTTCTTAAAAGAAAACCGAGAGTTGATTGGCGGCAGCGAGACCGGCATTATTTAACCAAGCTTCGGGAAATTCTCAGGTTTTTGCGTGCGGACCCACGCGGCCCCCGGCATTCACAAACGTATTTGCTGAAACAACTGGGTAAGCTCTCCACGCTGGAAAAGAAACTCGACCGGTTGCCACGAACCCGGCGATTGCTCGCACGCTATACCGAAAGCGTTCCCGAATACCAGGTACGGCGGCTGAGAAACGCTTGGTGGGAATTAAAGAATGAGTTCCAGCACCCACCACGTTGGCGTTTAATCCGTATCGCCGGGCTCAGTGAAACACGGCTTACCGACCAAGCACGGGATTACTTGCATGGCCTCGAAGAGAACCAAGAAGACACCAACGATCAAAGGAATCAAGGACAACAGCCAGGTTAAAGAAATCGGCTCCATGGTTCGTGACCTGCGAAATCCAAACTGGTACATCGAGGTAAAGCTGGATCCTGCCCAAGAAAAGGAAAAGTTTGGCGTATCGCAGCTGGGCCTGATACCGAGACGGCGTGTGTTAAATGCGACAAAGGCCGGAGGCTCCAAGGTGGCCGGCTATGAAAAGGACTTAAAAATAAACACTACCGGCACCTGGTCACCTTGCCGGATAGCCGACTGTCCAATAGTAAACATTCGCAGGCAGGGAGACCTGCAGCAATGGTGTTTTAGCTTTAAAGCCGGCGATACACAGTTTTTCCTTCCACAAATTGAACTGGCCCGGGCTCTTTTTTTCCATTCGGCCTATCTGACCCGCCTGGCAATGAACCCAAATGGACTAGACGAGGAGTTCGACGTTCAGGTGGGTGAGGACGCGAATAGAGCAGAGATTCATATCTTGCCAAGTAGCTCTCTGCCCATGGTAGTGCGAGGTAACCCCAGCCAACGAAGAATGCTGGCGTGGCTTCTACTGGATAAAAAGGTTCGGAACTCGTTTCAAAGCATCGCCCAATACCAGCTGACGGAGGGCGAAGTTAGAAATGGTCGCCGGTACTGGCCGTTCCGTTTCGATCCCCCGCCCTTGGAAAATGTGAAAATGAAGGTGCGGGGCCAGTACGTGAGAGAGTCCGAGCTTTTCTTCGTGTACGAAATCCATAGTCTTAAAAATCTGAGCAGCCAGATCCCGAAAGAGATTGAGTTCTTCGATCCGAAATTCACGGAGCAAAAAGCAGGGAAAAAAGGGAGTTCTACAGAAAGAGGGGGAACGGGTGGCCCGCCGGAGATTGATGATGACGAGCTGCCAACTACCGATGCAGATGAGTACGTTCTGGAGGTTCCGGAAGTAGAATTGGAGTTCTCCGAACCTGCTTATACCACCCGCAAGCCTTCGGATGGTCGACGCCGGTCCGGTGCCAGGAAGGGAATATCAGAGGAAGGCGTTGATGATCCGGCCAATGGCCAAACCGATGTCAGTACCGACGAGCCAACCGTTCGGGGAGAGGTACCAGCCGGTGTTGCTGATGGCATTGATGACCAGAGTGAGGATTCACATCTATTCACCCACAAATTTGAAGCATTTATGGCCATGAGCGACCTATTGGAGATCAAAGGTTGCAGAATCGTCGCTGAAGAAATGATCCCACTACCGGTGGTGAAAGGGCACTCGAAATATCGACTGCCAGATGGCAACCCAAGATACTTGTTCTACCGTGTGTTGAGATATCAAAACCAGAATTATGCTTTGGTGGAGGTTGATACCGTAGAGTCTGAAGCAAGACTCTCCACACTGCTCCTGAAACAACCACCTGGAAAATACGATTGGTACCCAAAGCTTTCGATATTGGGCAGGTCGCTGGTGAAGGCTTCCTTACGCTGGCCTACCGATAAGAAGCTGAAACAGGACTTTCCTGCTGGGTTTCGACGAATTTCGCATCAACAAAACATCACATCAAGCCTGAGCCCAACAGGCACTACTGCATTGAATCGTTGGATGGGCAGGGTCTATGATTCACTTGCTGAACTACATAATACTCGGTTGCCGTAAATCCGGGCTTTAACCTGACCCTTGGCTTTGCATGAAGGAGATCAGAACAATAGCGCGCTCCTCACCGTCGTAAGACTGGAAAATAGCCTCCAGCCCACTGAATGGCCCCTCTCGGACACACACAGCCTCTCCTTTTCTCAAGCCACCTGCTGACTGGACGGTTTCCAGAGTATCAGCAATATAGTCGATCACTTCATCGGGTATCACCCCGGGCTTTCCGCCAAAACTCAATACCCGAAGCACGCCCCGGGTTGAATGAAGTTTCTTCCAGGAAGGGTCATCCTTATCCATCTGGATAAAGATATAGCCGGAAAATAAAGGCTCGGACCGAATGACTTGTTTGCGATTAACGATCCGTTCGATTGGAACTTCCGGATGAAAGCATCGAATATTCTGGTTTTCCAGGTTGGCAAGAGCTCGGCTTCCTTGTCCAGACTTATACTGCACGGCGTGCCAGGCCATCAATTCGCTCCTTTAAGGGTTTTAATTTCTTGCCATAAGAAGCACTCTCTCAACTAATAGGCGAGTGCTTGAATCATCAACCAAATCGCCAGAGAAGACTTCGGAAGCCGTTCTATTTCCAGAAAACACTTGATATAAGCTCGTCGATAGCTTCTTGCCGAGCTCAACCCCTGGTTGATCAAAGGGGTTTATGCCCCATAGAATGGATTGTACAAATACTTTGTGTTCATATAATGCCAGTAGTGCTCCTAAACTCCAGGCGTCCAAGGTTTCCAAAATAATTACAGTATTTGGCTGATTACCTCTATATCCCTTATCTGTTGTAGCAGCTAAATTCCCAGTTATGGCATCGTCACCTAAAGCAAATAATTGAGATTGTGCGATACAATTGGCGAGCGTCAACTTTGTTTGGGCCACTAGATGTTCTGAGACTGAGCAGGAAGCGTTGGTAGTCCGTTTCGCGACGGCAATGAAGTCAGCACTAACCTCGTGACTACCTTGATGCACTAACTGATAAAATGCATGTTGAGCATTTGGCCCAATGTCTCCCCATATAATCGGGCATGTAACTTGAGATGCCTGACTGCTGCCTGCCCGGACAGTTTTACCATTGGATTCCATCTCTAGCTGTTGAAGGTATGGCGGTAACTTGTTGAGCCGACCATCGTATGGAAGAACCAAATGGGTTGGTATCTTCAGGAATTGAGTGTTCCAAGCTCCTATTATGCCGAGCAAAATAGGCAGATTTTGGGCGGAAGGAGCTTTCTGGAAATGCTGATCCATAGCGTGAGCACCAGACAGCAAGGTCTCAAATGTTTCCATGCCTAGCTCTAATGCCACACTTACACCGATAGCAGACCAGACTGAAAAGCGCCCACCTATGGTTTCAGGAAATTGGAGCTGGTGAGACTCTGGTATTCCGAATGCGTCCATTCTTTCCGGTCGAGCAGATACACCCAATACCTGATGTTTGCGCAGCTCCTCAGTGCTAATACTTAATTGCTCAGATAACCATGCAAGGGCAGTGCGGACATTAAATTGGGTGTCGACTGTGGAAAATGACTTGGAGGCGAGGACTAGCAGAGTTGTGGCGGGGTTTAAGGTTTGCATCAACGGTAGAAGCTGCGACCCATCCATAGTTGAAACATAATGAGCAGAAGTTATACGCCTTTCACCAGCGTCACCCAAAGTTTCACTGACCAATTTGGGGCCAAGATCTGAGCCACCTACACCAATATGTACAATATCAGTTATCGGTTCTCCTGTAACGCCTCGCCACTTGCCTGAATGTATCTGTTGAACCAAGTGAGCCATTTTCTGGCGCTGTTCTGCACAAAACTTTACCGTCCCGAAAATAGACTGAGGTGCGGATGCATTAATTGGCCAGCGAGCAGAAAAATGCAAAGCGGCTCTATTTTCCGAGGTGTTTAACGCTTTGCCTCCGAAGAGATCGTCCCGCTGTTTCTCAACGCCACATTGTAGGGCCCACTCCAGAAGCAATTCTAATGTTTCTTCAGTCAGGCGCTGCTTACTGGCATCGAGATGTATAGAATCAAAATAAAATTGCAGACGTTCAGCTCTGACGCTTTTATCTGCACCGCATAGCAGTTCACTAAGAGTTTGCCGTCTTAGATTCTGCGCTTGCAGTTCTAGTTGGCGGTTTGTAGCGTATAATTTATGCATTTAGTTTCCAGAGTCCATATCGCTGGCTGTGAGTCCGCCATGGGCTCGTTAATCCGTTTTTTCAATAAGCGGTCAATCACTCATACGGATTAAACAATCAGTTCTTCGGATAATAATCGAATTCGCCACACATGAACGATGAAAGTTTACTGCGGTAGTAATTCGAATCGTACATTCCTTTAAGTAAATAGTAGTTTTTTTCCCACAAGGTTTTCCTGTATTCATTATCCTTTTCTAACCTATTAATTAGAGTAGGTAAGCGCCGCTCCATATCCGAAAAAGAAGTGAAAATGTTGTCCAATTCTAGAAAATGGTCGGTCATAAAAACCGGATCAAAAACGGCAAACCCTAAACCACCAAAAAATATCGACTCAATAAAGTAATTGTCTAAGCCTTCACCGAACGTAACAGAATATTTCGCCCGCTCAGCTATGGTTTTATAATCTTCATATCTAAATCCAAGTATTTCCACAAATTGATACCTAGAACACTTGCTGATCAAATTTTCACAAATCGAAGATTTAAAATGGTTGGCGTCATGAGAGAGAATTATAACATCTTGCTTTTCTAAAAATGGAACTGGGAAATAGTCGTCATATGACATATAAGTTGATATATGCGATAATGGCACTTCCCAGAAATCAGAAAAGGTTTGAGATGAGTAAGCTTCGTGAGCAGTGGTAATAGATACCGACTTGAATCTGTCGATCAAAGAGCGAATCACTGATTTTTTAGGCATCAGATCGTTGTTCTGGTTCAAAATATTCATTTTGATCTTTTCACAAGAAATCCTGTTTCTGGATAGCTTGGATACTAGTTCCTCTACTTTTACCTCAGGAACCATCAAAATATTACATTTATTCCAATCAGACTTTGTTAATCTACGCCATGGAACAATAACTTCGGAATTCGGGAAAAGGTTATTCTGTTGAGCGGTAAACAAAGAAGGCTGGGCAACGAAGAGAACCTCATATCCCATGTTCCTCAATTTTTCTCCAATATCGAATATCGAGATCAGGCCGCCCGAAATGAATTCACGCGCGAAGACGTAAAAAATTACCGACTGTTTTTTCGATTCCCTAAATTCTTCTACTCTTACATCTGCCTTGTCCCTATGTCCTAAAAAAGCAAAGCTGTTAGAAAGATTAAACCTCGAATACCTTTTGTAGACCAAATCTAGGAACTTATATGTACCGTTTTGACGAACATAACTTAACGCGCGGCTCAGTTTATGAAAATAAGATTTTAACGATCTTAAAGCAAATCTAGCTTTTGCTTTTTTTGCTATCACGATAGGCGTAGTAAATTTTTTCGATTCAACGATGAATGAAGATTTATCTGGAGATTTCAATAAACGGTAATGAGATAATGATTTGACATCGTTAACACTGATATCCTTCAAAAAATATCTAACCAAATCATTTGCAAAGTATGCTTCAGCAAGCCCTTCGGCGTGGCCCGTTTTAATTAAATGAACAAAATAGTCAGAAGCCCAAGACATGAACTCTTTATTTATTTTTTGTGAATCATTAAGAAAAGGGCCGTAATTTTTTATCATTGATGATAAGCGAGTCAAATAATCATAAGCTGTACGTTTTTTGTGTAAATTAGACCCATGATGATTCCACTGGTAATAAACATTTTTTGAGGTCAGAGAGATTTGATGGGCTCTATGATATAGCAGCGCCAGATTAAACTCATAATCTTCACCATATCCAGGTATAAATTTTATACCGTTTTTTAACAGAAAGCTTCTTCTGAAGATGCCATTCCATATAAAGATACCGCGAAAAGGATATGCGTATATAGACGGAAGCTTGTCAATAACTTCTACGGAACCGTCCTGCCAGTTAATTGAGTAGCCCGACCTTACAACATCACAACAAAAAGACGTTGTCGCCGCTTTATAGGCACGACTATAAAGTGCGTTATCAACAATGTCGTCGTGATCAAGAAAGGCGACAAACTCTCCAGAAGATTCAACAATACCTCTATTTCTTGACAACGCGGTAGAACCGTAAGAAACCGATATAATTTTATAGGATTCAAACTCACAGCTCTGAAAACAATCGATCAATATACTCTCAGTTGAGTCAGTGCAAGAGTCTAGAACGCATATGACCTCGATGCCGGCGGGCTCGGCTTTCAACAGGCTCATGACTGTCCGACGAATAAAACTTTCTGCATTGTGAATGGGCAATATTATGGTCACATCTGTCACAAGAAACACCTATCGTAAGAAGTCGTCAACTACACTTTTGATCATATGCAAATGACCAGGTTCTACCTTGCTGTGAAAAGGTAGGCATAGAACTTGATCCTTTATAGTATAAACAGTCGGGACGGAAGCTTCACTAATCACGGGAAAATGGCGGTAGGGTTCAAACTCAGTACAGATAGGTGAAAAATATTTACGACAAAAGATAGCCTTTCTCTTAAGTGCCTCATATAAATCATCTCGGGAGAATGGGGATATAGTTTCATCTATTAATAGGGGATAGTACTGCTCTGATTTCTTCACATTGGAAGAAAACGACTGGACAGTTACGCCATCAATTTGCGAAAAAATCTTATCGTACTCTGCTCTAAGCAGAGCCCTAGATTTTTTCTCTGCAGGAAACTGCTTAAGATTAAGTAATCCTATAGCAGACTGAATTTCATTCAGCTTTCCGTTTATCCCAATCGAAACTACTTCATTTTCGTTTTTTATTCCGAAGTTTCTCAACATGTAAATCGTTTGAGCATCGCCTTCAAAGTTGGTAGCAATAGCGCCACCTTCAATTGTTGTAAATAACTTAGTTGCGTGGAAGGAAAATATTGTAGCATCTCCAAACTTGGAGATCGGTACACCATCAATCTCAACTGCAAAGGCGTGGGCAGCATCATAGATCACTTTCAGTCCATACTTCTTCGCGACTTTATCGATACCTTCAATATCACACACGTTTCCATAAACATGAACTGGCAAAACGGCTACTGTCTTATCGGTAACCGCGCGCTCAACGGACTTTGGGTCAAGTGTCATCGAAACTGGATCAACATCCACGAAAACCGGAACCAGTTCATTCCAGGATATAGCGTGAGCGGTAGCTGCAAACGTAAAGGGCGTAGTAATGACTTCAGACCCTTTTGGAAAGTCAAACATTTTTAGGGCAGTGAGGAGTGCTATAGTGCCATTATTAAAAAGCCTAACAGTTGGAACGTTGAGGAGATTTGACAGCTCCTGCTCTAGCTGATTATGTAAAGGCCCGTGATTAGTCACATACCCACTTTGCCAAATGCCCTCAAGAACGGACGTAAGGTCTGAAAGCTCTGGCAACATTGGCGAGGCCACGTATATCGGGTGTGAATTATCCATTTAGATTGTCCTCAAAAACTACCTCACATACCTGCTGACAATCGAATACCAAAATACCAAGGCGGGAGTTGACTTCACTTCGTTCGGAATGTGAGTCGTCAACAAAGATTGCTGACTTCTCTTTAATATAGTTAGATTTCTTATTGCCTGCTGGTACATCAATAATATCATCAAACAACGTTGGGCATATATTGTGCCGGGCTAAGCATTTCATAACTGTCTCCGAAAACACATGCAAGTGGCGTGTTAATAAAAAAACTTTTACTCCGGCGTTTTTCCACGAATAAACTTTCGCTATGAGTTCTGAATTTACCTTTGTGCCAAGAATTAATGTGTCGTCAAGATCAAGATATATAGCTTCAACTGTGCCGTTGATGAGATAGCGGTGCTGGAGTGATGATTCTTTGACCAACTGACAGCTGTTCGTAAATACTTCTATTTGTTTTTCTTGATGGTCATACAGTGAAAGCAATGGTAGATTAGCGCCTTTTATTCTACTATAGCCCATTCCCCCGGCTACTCTTGGTGCCATTTCTAACAACGTCAGTTCGCCTTTGATGTTACGTTTAACTTGGAAAAACCAAATTCCTCGAAAACGTACCTTTGAATTCAGCTTGTCAGCGAAATCAAGAAACTCGGCGAGATCTTCACTTCTGACTTCTTTCGATGAAACAGAAATACCATTCGACGTCCGTTGCCTTACTCTTGGCTGGCAAAAACGTAAAATGCCGTGTCGGTCAGTAAAACAGTCTACAGTGTATTCATCACCTGGCAAATATTCACACACCAAATCGGTGGGGCTTACCCTTTCTAGATCTTTAAAATTGTTTATTTTAAAGACGCCTTTTGAACCTTGGCCTCGATCAGGTTTACTGAACAATGGGAAATCTGCTTCGTCTACATACTCTTTATTAAAGGTCTTCGGTACCTTCACAACCCCTTGCAGATGATCATAAGTTTTTATCTTTGATCTTGCTAAAGAACAAACAAAGGGCGAGCTACCTGAAATTATGACCTTATCAGGAATTAACCCCTTCTCTTTTAACTTCGGAAGTGCTTCCACAACGTCATCATGTGCTGGGAAAACGAAATCGATCTCCTGCTCCCGAATAAGCTTTGTTATCTCATTTGGGAAATTGGGGTCGGTTATATGCGGAAGGTGAAACAAATTGTTGTATGCCACCTGGCTGTAATTGGAGACAGTCGTTGCGCCAAAAACCTCAAAGTGGTTATTGTTTCTTAATGATCTTTCAATCTCTAAACCTATTTCCGAACCGGCAGGAAACACTAGAACTTTCGATTTTGAATTGTTCATCCGGACTCCTAAGAAAACTTTGATGCGGCTGTATAGCCAATTAACGAAAATACCGGCATACACAAAGGTGGAGGGAAATTCAATACCTAGCTGATTGGTCAAGGGTAGCGTTTGACTAACCGTGAACTTTTCCAGTCCGCTTTGGCGGAGCTTACTGACGCCGAACCCCTGTTGATATACCTAAATGGTTCTCCTGCTTTTGAGTGATTGCCGGCTTGTCTTTTGTTTTTGAGATTATCAGTACTCGGCATTTTCCTTGAATTAAGGCACTTTGCGATTAATCAATAATAGGACGACCGCTTCTCAGTGAGTCAGCTGGTCCATCCGTTTCATAACGATCTCGCACTGGGCATTTCGTTCATTGATCCGATACCCGCTTACTGCGAAGGTAACCTTACACATCTTGGCAAAATCCATATTCGGTTAATGGCGGTCGTATTATCGGCCATTCTGGAGATTATGGATTCATTCGTATCATCAAAGTGGTGGACTATCGCAATTGGTTGGGTACCATTTTTTTGATTATTCGCGATGCCAAACGGAAAAGTGAAGTATATTTCCAACTATTTGATTGATAGATACCATGGAGTTCTGATTCAAGATTTTCCAACTTTTCGGCCATTAATGAACGTTCATTTTGATAAGCTCGAATTGTAGAAATCGGGCTTTGCTCCTGAACGTCCAACTCCTCTTTTGATACCTTCAGACCTTTAAATTGGTGAGCGTCCAAATTTTTAACGCTATTATCTTGTCCAACAATAAACCGACGACCCAGCGTATTGTTTTTAACTGGACGTTTTTTAATAATACACATGGAGTTAACAAACTCTATCGAGTGTAATTTTTTCAGCTGATCATCATCTATACTCGCATCAACTTTACATAGTTGGTCTAATATGGGGTTTATAAAATTTTCGTCTTCCGGCTGCCAATGCTCGCGATTTACGTAGTCGGATAAATTTTTCAAAAATGACATAGATGAATATAAATTATAGATTCCGCCTTCATAACTCTTCCAATAACTACAGTGCAGGTCTTCGATGATGTAAACACCGTCATCTTTTAAGAGAGGAAAGTATCGCGCAAACGATCTAATTATATCATCGGAATGGTGAGACCCGTCATCAATAATTATATCAAAGCCATTGGCCAAGCTTTTTACCTTATCCTCGGCCTGATCGGAGTTTGAATCTTCGACGATTACGAATATATTGTCCGAATCATATTCTAGATCGTAGCAATCTCTATTTATGTCACAGCCAATTACTTGGCTTGAAGCTTCAAAATATTTGCTCCATATCTCCAGTGAGCCACCATTTTGCACACCTATTTCTAGTAAGTTTATGGGATGGGACCTATACTCGCACAGTATTCTATCGTACTTTTCAAGGTATAATTCCCATTTGTCAGACACCTTTCCATTGTGATGTTCATATAAATATTTTAACTTATTCATTAGGATATTTTCAGTTCAATTTGTCGAAATTGTAGACCCACTAAGCCCCAGCGAACCTTGCTTGAGGAGACATGAATGATGGCAGCATCGTGCAACCAATGGTGTTGTACATTAGACCGCAAATCCCCATCAGCGAAGGAACTCATTAACGCATATTGGCCATCAGGTAACATTGGAAGCTCGAAGCCGAACTCGGCTGTAATTTTTTGGCCTGCCTGTACAGGCTTCTGCTCTATTGCTGTAAATGGCAACGTATTTTCTCCGAATAGATCTTGGCCTAACCGGTCCTTGACCAAAAATCCCAATATCGGTTGTTGGAAATTGCAGTAAGCTTCTGCACATATCCTGACTCGAACATACTCTCCACCTTGGCACAAGGTAAGGGCCTTGCCGGATACGTCCAGTACTTCAACGGAAGTGATTTTCGCTTTTCCTGTAGTCCATCCGTTTGCATCGCACAAATTGTTTTTTATAGTGTATTCGCTATCGTATATCTGAATGTTATCTCTTAATTCCTCTTGCTCCGTTGCAAAGGAATTATCATGTGATCGTTCGTTATCCAAGTCGATCAGTTTAGCTTCGTTGCCATAGATTTCCTGTAAGCTATACTTGAAATAAGCGTCAGAAACTGCTGTCGCTGAGCCGGTCTTACGCACTTTGCCGTTGCTTAACCAGATCGCACTCTTGCACAGGTTCTGGATAGCGGAGGCATCGTGACTTACAAACAGAAGGGTGCCCCTTTTCTGAAAGGACCGAATAAAACGCATGCATTTCTGCGTGAAGATCGCATCCCCCACTGATAAAGCCTCGTCTACTACGAGGATGTCGGCATCCACGTGTGCGATAACTGAAAAGGCCAGCCTTACCATCATACCGCTAGAGTATGCTTTAACTGGTTGATCGATGAACTCTCCAATTTCGGCGAAATTTTCGATACTTGAGAAACGCTCATGCACTTGTTCGTCTGTAAGACCGTAGAGGGAAGCATTAAGGTAGACATTTTCGCGGCCTGTGAACTCAGGGTTAAACCCAGAGCCAAGCTCCAACAGCGCTGCTACTTTGCCTTTGACTTCAACGCTTCCAAGTGTGGGCGTGAGCGTACCGCAAATGATCTGAAGCAAGGTTGACTTCCCACTGCCGTTACGGCCTATGATGCCCACTGTATCGCCTCGCCTCACTTCTAAAGAGACATCATTTAGGGCCCAAAATTCTTTAAAGAATTGAGAAGGAGGTTTTCCCAGCCCCCTCTGAATTCTTGGAATAAGCATTTGTTTGAGTCGATCACGTGGCTGATCAAATATTTCGAACCGTTTACTGAGACTGTCAACCCGGATGGCGATGTCAGAGCACATCAGCAAACCCCTTCCTGGTTTTTTGAAACCAAGCATAACCGATAAAAAGTAGAGTGAGTGCGCAAACTAAATAAATAGTTAAACCTGTGAAGTCCGGCATCTTGTGCCAAACCAGCACATCTCTGGCCTGCTCGATAATAAATGTGAGCGGATTCATCAAAAAAAACGGCCGGTAAGGGGCAGGAAGGCGTTCAATCGGGAAGAACACGGGCGACATGAATAGTAGAACCGTGGTTAGAATGCCCATAGTTTGAGCAACGTCACGCAAGAATACGCCTAGTGAAGCCAGGACATAACTGACTCCAAGCGATAGCACCACTAGGGGCAACAGTACCAACGGGAGGAAAATGATCTGCCAGCTAGGTATCCCTATTATCAGTAAATAGGCAGTAAACCAGACTACAATGCTGATGACTGCATGGAACAACGCACTAAGTACAGCGGATACTGGTAAGATTTCAAGGGGAAAGACCACCTTTTTTACGTAATTCACGTTGCCCACAATTAATCCCGGGGAACGGGTCAGTACCTCAGCGAACAAACCATGGACGATCAACCCGATGAATAATACAACGGCAAATACCCCCTTTCCCTCCGATTGGCCCTGCATTTCCACGCCCCATTTGGCCTGGAACACTACAGAAAACACAAAAGTAAACACGGCCAACATTAGCACCGGGTTAAGGAAAGACCACCCTAAACCCATCATTGATCCCCGGTAACGGCCGACCACCTCTCGGCGGGTGATTTGGGAGATCAAGTTGCGGTGTTGCCAGCAGGATAGTGCTAGTGCCTTGGGCGACACCGGTTGTAGTGCGTGTGGGTTCATTCGAAGACCTCAGCGTTTAAGAATGGAGGAGCAGTGCCGTCTTTGCCGGAAAGCTGAGGTTCCAAACAGGTTGGCCACAGGATATTTATATCCGGGTCATTCCAGATGATTGCTCGCTCGCTTTTTGGTGCATAGAAATTGGTGGTTTTGTAGAGGAACTCTGCTGTATCCGACAGAGTAATAAAACCGTGAGCAAAGCCCTCCGGCACCCATAGCTGGCGTTTGTTGCCTGCGGTCAATGTTGCGCCCACCCATCGTCCGAATGTTGAGGAGCTGCGACGGATATCGACGGCCACGTCGAACACTTCGCCCTGGACCACGCGGACTAGTTTGCCTTGGGCATGGGGGTTGAGCTGATAATGCAGCCCTCGAAGGACGCCCTGGGCAGACTTTGAGTGGTTGTCCTGCACGAAGGTCACTTGCCGGCCCACCGCATCTTCAAACTGCCGTTGGTTGAAGCTTTCGAAAAAGAAGCCTCGGTCGTCTTCAAATACTCTGGGCTCGAACAGGATGACTTCTGGAATTTCTAGAGGGGTTGCTTTCATCAAAATACCTTGTCATGAAGTGTGCGCATTAGGTATTGGCCATAGCCATTTTTTTGGAGGGGTTGTGCGAGTTCCTCTAATTGATTGGCGCTGATCCAGCCCCGCCGATAGGCGATTTCTTCCGGGCAGGCTACTTTCAGCCCTTGGCGGTGCTCAAGGGTCGCGATGAATTGGCTGGCGTCCAGCAGCGAGTCGTGTGTACCAGTGTCCAGCCATGCATAGCCACGGCTCATGATTTCCACATTTAGTTGGTCTTGCTGCAAGTACAAGCGATTAAGATCGGTGATTTCCAGCTCACCACGATGCGATGGTTTCAGGCTTTTCGCCATTTCAACGACCTGGGAGTCGTAAAAGTAGAGTCCGGTGACGGCGTAATTAGATTTTGGCCGTGTTGGCTTCTCTTCTAGCGAGAGTACCTTATTGTCCTCATCAAATTCTGCGACACCATAACGCTCCGGATCTTGCACGTGGTATGCGAACACGGTTGCCCCTTGTTCACGCGTCATGGCGCTCTCTAGAAGCGAGTTGAAGTGGTGCCCGTAAAAGATGTTGTCGCCCAGTACCAGTGCGCAGAGGTCATTGCCAATGAATTTTTCGCCAATCACGAAGGCTTGGGCTAGCCCGTCTGGTGAGGACTGCACCGCATACGAGATATTCAGCCCCCAATGTGAACCGTCACCAAGAAGCTGTCTGAAGCGGGGTGTGTCTTGTGGAGTGGAGATGATCAAAATGTCTCGGATTCCGGCCAGCATCAGAGTGCTCAGCGGGTAATAGATCATAGGTTTATCATAAACAGGCAAAAGCTGTTTACTGATTGCCAATGTTGATGGATGCAGGCGAGTGCCTGATCCCCCAGCCAGAATTATTCCTTTTCGTGCCATTTTACTACCTTTTATCGATTTGCTTCTCGATTAACTGCTGAACTACCCGGTCGGCGTGAAGCCTCCAGTCGGGCATGCGGATCTGAAGCGCAGATTCTAAAGCTGTATTACTCATGCGGGAGTTTGCAGGTCTGCTTGCTGGAGTTGGAAACTCCGAAGTAGGGATGGGAACAATATTCTCGGGGGAGATCTGTAAACACAGACCAAGCTTCCGTGCTGTGCCTAGCACATGGAAAGCAAAACCATGCCATGTAGTTTCACCACCCGCTGTAAGGTGATAAATACCATCTTTCAAACTACCAGTTCGGTAGCCGCATAACGCAAGCGACGTTACATCAGCAATTTGTTCCGCCGATGTGGGGGCACCAGTTTGATCTGCGACAACTCGAAGTTGATCTTTTTCCTTGCCAAGACGCAGCATCGTTTTGACGAAATTATTACCGTGCGAGGAATAAACCCAGCTGGTGCGAAAAATAAGATAATTGCAGCCGCTGGCTTGGATAGCTTGTTCACCCTTGAGTTTGGTGAGACCGTATACGCTCTTAGGGTTAGCTGCATCCTCAGGTTTGTAAGGCCCACTTCCTTCACCGGAAAACACGTAGTCTGTGGAATAGTGAATCAGTAAAGCCCCACTATCTCCGGCGCTCTCGGCCATGGTCGCCACGGCATCGCTGTTTACTGAAGCTGCGAGGTCAGGCTCCGACTCGGCTTTATCAACGGCTGTATAAGCTGCCGCGTTAACTATAACGGCGGGGTTGAGTTCCTTTATGGCGCTTTTAATAGCTGCATTGTTAGTCAGGTCTACATCGGAGCGCCTCAGAACGACAAGATCACCATGCGGTAGAAGAGTTCTCTGAAGCTCAGTTCCTACCTGCCCGTTCCCGCCAAACAATAAGATTGTCATGAGTATTGTGCCTCCATCCAATCCCTGTAGTTGCCGCTGGTGACGTTCTCTACCCAGTCCTGATTATTGAGATACCATTCAACTGTTTTGCGAATGCCTGTTTCAAACGTCTCCCCAGGTGTCCAGCCCAGCTCTCGTTGAAGCTTTCGGGCGTCTATAGCGTAACGGCGGTCATGGCCGGGACGATCTTTCACATAAGTGATCTGATCAGAGTAAGGCTTGCCGCTTTCTGAGGGCTGGAGCTCGTCAAGTATTGAACAAAGAGTTTGCACCACCTCCAGGTTTGGCTTTTCGTTCCAGCCGCCTACATTGTAGGTTTCGCCAGGTTCGCCCTTCGACAGAACCGTTCGTATCGCCGAACAGTGATCAGTCACGTAAAGCCAGTCCCTTACTTGCTGGCCATCGCCGTAAATCGGCAGCTGTTTCCCTGCCAGGGCATTATGGATGATCAAAGGAATTAGTTTCTCAGGGAAATGGTACGGCCCGTAATTGTTGGAACAATTAGTGGTGAGCACCGGTAAACCATAAGTATGAAAATAGGAGCGAACCAAGTGGTCACTTGCAGCTTTACTTGCCGAGTAAGGGCTATTTGGCTGGTACGGGTGATTTTCTGTAAAGCCCGGCTCTGTCTCCGTAAGCGTTCCATACACTTCATCGGTGGAAACATGAAGGAATCGAAAGTCCTCTTTTGCTTCTCCAGTTAGGTTTCCCCAATAACTGCGGACAGTTTCGAGCAAACGAAAGGTTCCCACGATATTTGTCTGAACAAACTCATCCGGTCCCAGAATGGAGCGATCAACATGACTTTCTGCGGCAAAGTTGATGATTGCTCTAGGCTGATGCTTTTCAAGTAGGTCCTTGACTAGGTTTTGATCGCCAATGTCTCCGCGCACAAAAATATGTCGATCATCGCCCTCAAGAGAGGACAGGTTCTGCAAGTTTCCTGCGTAAGTCAGTTTGTCCAGATTAATGATTGTCTCGTCGGAATGAGCTAGCCACTCCAGGACGAAATTACTTCCAATGAATCCGGCCCCGCCGGTGACTAAGATACTCATAAGCTCATATTTTCCCAACTATTGTTGCAACGAAGAGCGCGATTGTTCCGATTTTGGTTTGCCTGTAAACCCCGGACTTTCGCAATTTCAACACTCGAAGAAACCAGAGCCCTGACCTCGCGGCAATGAACTTATCCAGTTGTTTTTGGTTCTCTGGCAGTAACAAATGGCGGGCGTTCTCAAGGGCAGAAATATTGCGCTGATTCCAGTCTTTGAATCGGTTCCTAAATAGCATCTTGACGCGAACCATTTGGCCGGCAATGGAGTTGTTAGAGCCAATGACATTGCTTTGATGTTGGCGATATCTGAGCCTTGGCGTGTCATCAAAAATTACCTGCCCTCCTACTCCAGAAACCAGCATATATACCCACCAATCGTGGCTGACTACCTCTAGTTGCCCGGCCGCCACTACTAGATTGCGGGCCTCTCGATTTAAAACCATGGTGTTTCCGCCTGCCAGGCTTTGGACGAGAGCATTTGAAAAGCTGGGAGCACTCCTGCAGGGGGCGGAGGGGCCAATGTCGTTATTTTCCTCGTCAACAAGCAATGTCCTGGAGCAATAGAGTCCTGGGGTATCGGGTGGAATCTGAGCTAGACGCGTAATAGCTGCTTCTAGCTTATCTTCCAGCCAGATGTCGTCTTGGTCGCAAAAAGCAAAAAAATCACCCTTCAAATCACTGCGCATTAGGGCGGATAAAAAGTTGGCCGCGAAACCGCGTCTCGGACCAGCGATTACGCGAGTGTTTTTAAGGCCGGCCTCCGTCAACTGACGCTGTATGCTCTCCTCGACGGCTCTGTCACCACTATCATCAGATACCAATACATCAGTTGGCTGAAGTGTCTGCCTGGCAATAGATTGTAATTGAGCTGGCAGAAAATCAGAGGGCCAGTATGTGCATAAAACAACGGAAACCCTGTTCTTATTGTCTGTTGAAGGCATGAGATTATGGTGTCTGTGTATGTTATGGGCGGGGAAGCGCGAAGTGCCGCGGATAGCGCCAATGATTAAACACGCTACCGCCCCGCCAACCAGAGTTCAGCGTTTTGAGGCTCAAGAAATATGGATTTTATAGCTCGGTGAGGAAGGGGCAGTAGGAGGCAGTCTCTAACGGCATCCCTGTCCGATTAGCGAGCTTAGTAATCAAAAGCGGCTTGATTCTACGTGACTGGTCTGGCGACGCAAGTTGGTAAGTGTTTGTTTATGTTTCCCGGTTTGCTCAGTAATCAGACAAGAGCTTGTGCTTTCCAGCTTCGCAGAGGGTAGCGCTTGACGTATCAGGGATGTGTCCATCTCAAGGTCGCCAGCCAGACGTTCGACAATGCTTTGGCGAGATGCCAGTTTTGCGGCCAGATAGAGAAGAGGGACGGGCATCGGAAACAGTCGGCTTTTTCTGCCTTCGGTCTGGGCGATCAAGCGCACAAGATCGGGAACTGAAATTGGCTCCGGATCGGCGACATTTATATATCTGTAGGGCCAGTTTTGCTCGGCGAGTAGCTCATTGAGCACCACAGTGAGGTTTTGCAGGCTCAACAGACTGCGACGATTGGTTATGCTTGCGAGTGGTAATGGTAGGCCAGATAGCGCCAGCTTTTTCAGTTTGAGAAAATTAGCTTTGGCGTCCGCCCCGTATACCAATGGTAGTCGGAGTGAGCAGACCTGGAGGCCTTGATCAGCATATCCATCGACAATGGCTTCAGCCTGTTGCTTGGTGAGTCCATAGTGATCTTCAGGTGCCAGAGGATCAGTTTCCTTGAAAGGTGAACGCTCTGACGTCGATTCGCCATAGACCTTTACTGAACTCAGAAATATCAGCCTGCGTACGCCCATTTTCAAACAGGCGTCCGCAAGGGTTTGAACGGCTGTTACGTTTACCCGGTAGAGATACTCAATTTCTTTCGCGTCGTCGGTCAGGGGCCTATGCGCTACTGCGGCACAATGGACGACGGTATCAACGCCCTGTAAACATTTTTCCCATTGAGGCTTGTCGCCTAAATCACCAACGGCACGGGTTTCATTCGAGCCGGAGCGAGTGATGCCAAATACTGGCAACCCGGCAGCTTTCAGTTCCCTTAAAAGATGATTGCCAATGAAGCCGGAGGCTCCGGTTATAGCGATTGATGCTTCTTTCATGCGACCTCTGGCCTACCGCATCCGAGCTTATAGGCAATTACACATGCGATTGTGAAAGTGGTGATGAATAGGCCAACCCCCAAGTCTGGGTTAATGCTTGCCAGCCATGACAGGGGCATCAGGCACACGATGATGATAGCGCCGTATCCGAGCGTGACGGGCAAATGACCGCCAAGTTTTCGGGATAGAATGGCTGCCCCCAAACCAATAAACGCCCACGCGGAGGCTTGATCAGGCAGCCAACTAAAAGCAAGAGCCAGGATTCCAAGCGTGATGATCAGTATGGCAATGGCGATGCCACCGCCATGTGGGGTGGGGATTTCGTGTGAGCAGCGATCACTGGGAATTACTAGCAAATTACGATGGTTGGCCCAAGCGCGAACTGCCGCCGTTGCCAGCAGGCCTGTGACAAGAAGAAGTACAGTTATCGATGTGCCGGCAGTAAGATCAATCATTGGTCAGGCGTGAACTGAATGTGGTTTACATGGCAAGATGGCGAGGAGTTGCCGGTTGCCATACTTGGCTAAGAGGCTGTTTCCATTGATGGTGCATGCTCCCATAAAGGAGCATGCTTTGGAAGCTTCCCGCAGACTTCCAGAAAGTTACCAACTTTTTTATCATGGATTTTGGCGGGTTTTGGCCTGACCCCTTCAAAAGTTACCAACTTTATTTATTTTTTAGTTGAGAAAGGTGCGATGAATTGAGGCTTGGAGAGTCGTTTTGTTACCAACTTTTTTATGCTACTACAATCCTATCGGTGAAAAATAAAGTTTGATTAAAATAAATAAAGTTTGATCATTTGTTGTAAAGTCTGATACAAAACTCTCTCCTGCTTTCCCTGACAGGAGGGAGTTGTGTCGGACGCTAACAAACCG
>Ga0114985_100063_pt1 | contig 18830 bp, 18 predicted proteins | sample Shrwel1BS1Day9_FD_89592 | JGI IMG/M metagenome (GOLD analysis project Ga0114985, IMG submission 89592) | Subsurface microbial communities from deep shales in Ohio, USA - Utica-3 well 1 S-1-Day9 | ecosystem: Environmental > Aquatic > Deep subsurface > Shale gas/oil reservoir > Produced water/Flow...
AGATATTTCCAGAAACGGTGAGGTTCTGGATCGGGCGCAAGTCATCCAGCAGAAGACCAGTCAGCCTGTCCAGTTTGAGATAACCAAAAAGACGCGCGAATCGGTCGAAGCATGGATCGAGTTGCGCGGACTCTCGGGTATGGATTATTTGTGGCCGAGCCGGATGCGAAAGTTCGACCATATCACTACTCACCAATACGCCCGTCTTGTCAAAAAGTGGATTACCAGCATTGGACTTGACCCTTCAGTCTACGCAACCCATTCAATGAGACGCAGCAAAGCGACATTGATCTACAAAAAGACCAAGAATCTTCGAGCCGTCCAGTTGCTGTTGGGACACACGAATATGTCGAGCACCGTGCGGTACCTTGGTGTTGAGGTCGAGGATGCTCTGGAGATAGCTGAGAGTATTGAGATCTAGGTGCGTAACTTGTGTCCTTGGTCCCTTTGGATGCCGCTGACGCTGCCAGCCCCGGTCGATGCTCACCCTCGGGTTTCGATCAGGCTCCTCCCGTCGCTAAACAAAAGCGAACGTTCGCAGCATCCCAAATTTCTGGATTTAATTCCCCCGAGTTGCCTAAGAAACGCCCCTGCATTCCCCCCCCATTCCAGAGGTGGCGGCCATTGAAGTTTTCTAAGCGGTAACTGCAAAACTCAATCTGGCCATTTGGGATGCAAGCTATCAATGACGTAGTTGTGACTGTGGACACTGGAGTTGGAATCACTTGCGATATGAGGGTGGTCACTTGGAAGATCGTCGTGGTGGTGCGAACGTTCTGACGGATCAACAGATGGCCATAACTTCACGGCAAGGATCAGCCCGCCGAGAGCAAACCCCAGAAGTATCAATAGAGTGATAGTCATTCCCGCAGAAGAGCCCAGCCAACCAGCTAATGGATACGCGATCAGCCATCCGGCATGCGATAAAGAGAACTGGGCAGCGAACAGAGCTGGCCTGTCTTCAGCATGCGACGACCTCGTAAGGACCCTGCCGATGGGCGTTTGAACGGTGGAAAAACCAACGCCTAACCATGCCCATACGGGTAACAGCCATTCCAGAGAGCCTACCGGCAGCGCTAGAACCAACCCGGCAACCAGAATCCCACCTCCTGTGAGCATAACTGCCGGTCCTGCCAGCGTTTCAGTAGAGCTGGTAACGCCAATGCCGCCAACATGGAACCGCCACCAAACGCGGCAAAAGCCATAGCCGTATGCTGGTCGGTAAGGCCGAATTGTCCCTGCACCAGCACCACCGTGTTCACGATCACCATGGCTCCCGCAAGACTGACAACCAGGTTCAGCGACATTACCCCGCGCAGGCGAGGAGTTGCCATGAAAATTCTGAATCCGGCCCGTGCTCGATCATACACGCCGCGACGTTTTTCCGATTTGGCCCCGGAGGGCAAAGCAACGGACACCACGAGCAAGGCTGATGCGATAAAACCGATTACCGTGCCCGAGAACAATGCCTGCCAGCTGGTAGCAAGCAGAATCAACGCCGCGAGCGCAGGGCTGATCAGGTTTTCCAGATCGTAAGCCAGCCGGGAAAGCGACAGTGCCTTGGTGTAATCGTCTTCGTCTGGGAGAGTCTCCGGAATCGTAGACTGGAAGGTTGGTGTAAAGGCCGCCGATGCGGACTGAAGAACCGCGATTAGCACGTAAACTTCGTATACTTCGGTGACGAAAGGCAAAGCCAGCGCCGTCGCCGCTCGAATCACATCCAGAGAGACCAGCAGAGCACGACGGGGTATGTTCTCCGCCAGAGCTGATGCCAGGGGGGCTATCAAGACATAAGCGACCATCTTGATAGCCATGGCGGTGCCGAGCACCTGTCCCGCCTCGTCTCCGGCCAGATCGAATGCCAGCAGACTCAAGGCCACCGTAGCCAGCCCCGTACCCAGCAATGCAACGACCTGGCCCAGAAACAAATGGCGATAGGTTCGGTGCTTCAGAATCTCAAGCATGGCTTCACCAGTGACAGCATAAGAAGCAGAAAGGTTGTGGTAGAAATCTGACTCCAGTAGCATTCCATGCTATCCCCCCAGGGGGGATAGGTCAAAAGTGAGATTTTGCCTACAGGTCTACCAACCATCAGTCTTGCCGGGAACACTGTTATGCACCATGAACGACTCGACCATTGGCAACATAATCACGTGTTTGGTCAGGATCAGAAGCGCTCTGGCGAAACCCGCACACTCATCGTGGTGGGCCTGACACTGGCGATGATGGTCTGGGAAATTCTGGCCGGAATCGTTTATGGCTCCATGGCGTTGCTGGCCGATGGCCTGCATATGGGGTCCCACGCAGTGGCTCTGGGCATTGCGGCCTTCGCCTACGCGTATGCCAGGAAAAACGCGGGCAACGACCGTTTCTCTTTCGGAACAGGAAAGGTCAACGCGCTGGGTGGCTTTACCGGTGCAATCCTGCTGGCTGCCTTTGCGCTCTACATGGTCATCGAGAGCGTGGGGCGTTTTATCCAGCCCGTCGCCATTTCTTTCGATGGGGCTATTTTTGTGGCCATAATTGGCCTGGTGGTCAACGGGGTGTCAGCTTGGATACTGGGGGATGCAGGCCATGATCATGGTCACAGTCACGGCCATGATCACGGTCACCACCATCATCACCATGACCACAACCGCCGGGCCGCTTACCTGCATGTACTTGCGGATGCGCTGACGTCAGTCCTTGCTATTGTTGCTCTTCTGGCGGGTAAATATGCCGGGTGGAACTGGATGGACCCGATGATGGGGATTATCGGTGCGATTCTGGTAACCCGTTGGTCCTGGCATCTGCTGAAAGACACCTCAAAGGTCCTCCTCGACGAGCAACATCAGGACATGGAGGAAGCTGTTAAACAGGCCGTCGAAGACGACGATGCCAAAGTCAGTGATCTGCATGTGTGGGCGATAGGCCCAAACATTCATGCGGCTATTGTCTCAGTGGTCTCGCATCAGCCCGAGTCGCCTACAGTCTATAAGGAGCGCATTCAGGCACACTGCCAGTCCCTGGTTCACGTGACGGTGGAGCCTCTCCGGTGTGATTAACGGGGAGAGCGCAGGTTGAAAAGCAATCAGGTCAGAGATACCGGGCAATTGCCTTGAATTCATCGACACGCCGCTGCTGGTCTGGCTCCAGCGGCCCGATAGCATCGTCGAGGCAATGCTCAATGTGGTCCTGTACTAGCACGCGTTTGGCCTGTTGAATGGCCTTTTCCACGGCGTGAAGTTGCTGGGCCAGTTCCAGGCAGGGTTTTCCCTGATCAATCATGCCAATCACGCTTTCCAGATGGCCGTTAGCCCGCTTAAGACGTTTGATAATGTTCGGGTGAGATTGATGCGTGTGATCATTTACCATGTTTAATTCCTATCCCCCATGGGGGGATGGTATCCTCTGTTTTCGTTGAAATCCAACCACAGACTCGACGCATTAGATTGATGATTTCGGCCATTCACCAGAGAAAACTGCTTCCGACGCTCGTCATGCTCTTTGCATTGGCGGGCCTGTCACTGTCGGTGATTGGCGAGTCATTCTCTCACGGTGTGGCCAACTTGGCAGGCGAGTGGGAATCGCAGTCTGACGGCCATCCAGCCAATCATGGTGCGCATGGACACACCCACGATTTTGACAAAGAGCCAGAGACATCATCAATGCATCATGACGCTGGCAATCATACCCACGAGACCTTGGACCACCTCAGGGTTCCGTTTGTTTCCCAAAGCCTGACCGTTCTCCGGCAGCCCGTACCCTTTGCCGGAGGTTCTCCCCGCAGTTTGCGTTATCGGCTTGAACGCCCTCCAAAAGCCTCCCTTTCCACTTGATTCTTGCCGCTTACGCGGCCCGAGAAAACAAATTCGATTGGAGTCTTTATGTTGTCAAGCTTGCCTGGCCGATGCCGTGGTGTGTCCTCAACGGGCACAGGCAATCGTCTACTCTGGATATTTCTAACTTTGGGCTTGCTGGGTCTGAGTACCGATGTACTCGCTCATGCCGTGGCCCAGGGCGACAAGGGGTACATCCAGGAAATTACCGGGATAAACCTTATTTCGTTCATCTATCTGGGAGCCAAACACATGGTCACCGGATATGACCACCTGCTGTTCCTGCTGGGTGTCATTTTCTTCCTCTACCAGATGAAGCACATCGCGATCTACGTGAGCCTGTTTGCCTTGGGGCATTCCACCACGATGCTGCTGGGAGTTTACTTCAACGTGGGCATCAATAGTTACATCATTGATGCGATTATCGGTCTGTCCATCGTCTACAAGGCACTGGACAACATCGGTGCCTATCAGCGGTGGTTTGGTTTCCAGCCCAACACCAAAGCCGCCACGTTGATTTTCGGGTTCTTCCATGGCTTTGGTCTGTCCACCAAAATCATCGAATACGACATCTCACAGGACGGCCTGATTCCGAACCTCCTCGCCTTCAATGTGGGCGTGGAAATCGGACAATTGATCGCCCTGGCCATGATCCTGATTGTCATCAGCTTCTGGCGAAAAACCGACGGATTTTTCCGCCATGCCTACACCGCAAACGTGGCCATGATGAGTGCAGGTTTTCTGCTCTTTGGCTATCAGCTCACCGGTTACTTCGTCGCCTGATTCTGGAGATTTTTTATGTACAATACTGATATTCCCAACCGTGAAGAACTGCCCAGCACTGCCAAGCTGGTTCGATCAACCATCATTGCGGCAATTGTGGCGTTGGTTCTGCTTGTAACCGTGGTCATGCCCGCCGAATACGCCCTGGACCCAACCGGCGCAGGTCGCCTTTTGGGCCTGACTGAAATGGGTGAGATCAAGGAGCAGCTCGCCGAAGAGGCTGCTGCTGACGAAGCTGCTCAGATGGTTGCTGTTCAATCCTCAACTGAGCGAGAGGCCCCGGAAGTCAAAGAACCTGTCGTGGCTGAGGCCGTTAAGGAGCCAGCTCCCTCGCCTGAAGCAGAAGTTGCACCTGCCGAGCCAGAACCTGCGCCTGCACCAGAAGTTGTGGAACCGCAGTGGCAGGATGAAGTACGCGTGGTTCTCACACCGGGAGAAGGCACAGAGTTCAAACTTACCATGGAGGAAGGCGCTACAGCCCGATTCTCCTGGGTATCAGAGGGTGGCCCGATCAACTTCGATACCCATGGTGATGGAAGTGGTCAGTCAATTTCCTACGAAAAAGGTCGGGGCGTGCCTGAAGACGAGGGCGAGTTGGAAGCAGCCTTTACCGGCAATCACGGCTGGTTCTTCAGAAATCGGAACGACAACGACATCACTCTGGTACTGCGTACTGGAGGAGACTACGGTCAGTTGAAGAAGATGTTGTGATTAACCATTAGATAAATGTAGCAACATCCAGCCCCGCGTGCTCACGGGGCTGGATGTCTTTTCAGCAGCTAAATGGTGCTTGGGGACTCATCCGCAGGGTTAACTTCCAAGCTTGTACCGAGCGCCGTGGGAGGCTAGGAATGTGGTCGCAATAAGGTGCGTCTGAATGTTCGCTTTGCGACCAAGGCATCCTCTGAACTCTGCTAAACAAAAGCGAACATTTGCCTCTAGTAAGTCATCCGTGGAAACGGGGTAGAACCCGGGTGTAACGAAGAGCCAGGAGTAGACACTGAAATCCTTAACTTCTCTATGAAACATGTCACCGCGACAGGCTACCTCACTCCAAATGGGATGGTCGTTGTTGCTGGATCTGAAGCAGTATTGAAAAAGCGAGTGTCGACGAGGCAACGGCGATCATTGCGGATCTGAACGAACGCTTTCAGAGTATCGAAAAAATGGTCGGCACCATCGCCGGCGTGGCTGACCAGACCAATCTTATGTCGTTGAATGCAGCCGTAGAAGCAGCCCGGGCTGGTGAGCATGGGCGAGGATTGGACGTGGTTGCTGATAAAGTTCGCACGCTGGCGTCAAATACAGGCGTCTCTATCAAAGAAATTGCGGACGTAATTCATGCCATTCTGGAGCTTTCAAGGGGCGTCGAGCGTCAGGTACGTGAGTTGCTTGGCAAGGCCGTTGAAGGCAGAAAGCAGGTAACAGATGCTGAGTCGATCGTTGCTGAAATCCAGGGTGGCGCCAGCGATGTGCAGAATGCGATCGATGAAATTGGCCGGTGATACTGTCGTGACGCCGCCCCAGGAGGGCGACGTCACGACGAACTCGACTTTTACAGTTCTTGGGCGGTGGGCCGCAAGATAATCTCGTTAATATCGACATCGGCCGGTTGCTCGATGGCATAAACGATGGCCCGCGCCACGGCATCGGCATCAATCGCAACGCTGTACAGATCTTCTGCCGCTTTCTTGGCATTTGGATCGGTAATGGTGCTGGTGAGTTCGGTCGCTACGGCACCCGGTGAGATGTTGGTGCTGCGAATCTCATCACCGGCTTCCATCCGCAAGCCTTCCGAGAGGGCTTTGACTGCGAATTTCGTTGCGCAGTAAACAGCGGCACCGGGGAAGAGCTTGTGACCGGCGACAGAGGACAGGTTTATCACGTGGCCGCTGTGCTGTTCCCGCATGGTGGGCAACACCGCCGCAATGCCGTACATCACACCTTTGATGTTTACATCCACCATCTGGTCCCACTCGTCTACCTTGAGCGCATCCAGCGGTGCCAATGGCATCAAGCCGGCATTATTGACCAGCACATCGATCCTGCCAAAAGCTTCTTTTGCCGAGGCGGCCAGGGCTTCCACCTGTTTGCGGTCGGTTACATCGGTGACCTGCCAGATGACTTCGGCGCCCTTGGCACTCAGGTCCTCAGACAGGGCTTTCAGGCGGTCTTCTCGGCGTGCTGCTAGCACCAGTTTTGCGCCGCGGTCGGCCAGGCGGCGGGCCGTAGCTTCACCGAGGCCACTGCTGGCGCCGGTGATAATCACAACTTTGCTATTGATCAGATCGTTGGTGTTGCTCATGGTTTGTTTCCTTTTGGTGATAAAAGTTTTCTTCAGGCGCTGACTTCGAGTTCTTCCAGCGTTGGGTAATCGGTATAGCCGCGCTCATCGCCGCCATAAAATGTGCTGTCGTCCCACTTGTTCAACTCGGCGTGCTCGCGGAAACGCGCCGGCAGGTCGGGATTGGCAATAAACGGACGGCCAAAGGTGACCAGGTCACAACGGCCAGCGCTGATGCGCTTGCGCGCTTCCTCTGCGGTATAGGCACCGTTGGCAATATAAGTGCCCTTGAATCCGGCCTTGATAACGTCGATCACTTCTTCCGGGCGGCCATTGGCATGGTTGCCCTGGAAGGAATCTTCAACCACTTCCAGATAGGCAATGCCCAGATCATTGAGGCGACTGGCAAAAGCACCGAAGGTTTCCACTGGATCTTCGTCATACATGGCATTGAAGCTGCCGGTCGGGCTGATACGCACACCGACGTTTTCTTTACCCCAGACGTCGATGACCGCTTTCACCACCATCAGCGGCAGGCGCATGCGGTTTTCCACCGCACCGCCAAATTCGTCGGTGCGCTGATTGCTGCCGCTTTTGAGGAACTGGTCCAGCAGGTAGCCATTGGCAGCGTGTACCTGAACACCGTCGAACCCTGCGGACTTGGCGTTGATGGCGCCCTGACGAAACTGCTCTACGATAGCCGACATCTCACCTGCGTCCAGAGCTTTTGGTTCCGGCACATCCACCATTCCTGAATCGGCACTGATGAAGGTTTTCGCACCCTCAGGCTGGATGGCAGACGGAGCCACTGGCTTATTGCCATCTGGCTGCAGGGCGGTGTGGGAAATCCGGCCTACGTGCCATAGCTGAGCGTGTATGCGTCCACCGGCCATGTGCACGGCAGTTGTTACCTTCTTCCAGCCCACAACCTGTTCCGGGGAATGAATGCCTGGGGTAAACGCATAGCCTTTGCCCTGGGGCGATACCTGAGTGGCCTCGCTCAAAATCAGGCCCGCATCGGCGCGCTGCTGGTAGTACCGGGCATTCATCTCATTCGGGATATCGCCGGGCTGAGTGGAACGGGCCCGGGTGAGGGGCGACATCAGTACCCGGTTGGGAAGGGCAAGATCGCCCAGAAGATATGGCTGAAACAGTGGATCGTTTGGATTGCTCATTAAGTATCCTTCCTGAGGATGAAATGATTTTAATTAGACCAGTCTACTAGTCGAATGGCGAAAAAAAAGGAAGTGTCAGGCAATGCCAAGACACTGACGGAAAAAGACGGAAACAAAACGCTCCATCGGCTCGGTGCTCTTCAGGACTTTGGCTCTCAGGATGGCGCCCTCCCAGCCTGAAAGCAGAAAGCTGGCTACATCGGCGGGAACGATGGATTCATCCACTTCTCCAGCCAGTCTGGCTTCTTCAATGCAGCGCTCGAAACGCTTTTCCCAGCCTTGAAATACAGTATCCAGACGTTTGCGGAAAACTTCATCTTGGCCGGCCAGTTCCTGGCCAAGATTGCCAATGAGGCAACCGCGGGTGAACTCGCAACTGGTCATGGTTTCCTGGCCGGTGTCGAAGTAGGCGCGAAGACAATCAAGGCAGGAACGACTGGTGTCGTTGAAAATCCGATCCAACTTTGCGTCATATTCCTCGGCGAAGAAATCAATGATGGCGAGTCCGAAATCGTTTTTACTCTTGAAATAATGGTAGAACGACCCTTTGGGCACGCCGGCCGATGTTAGTACGCCGTTGATGCCTGTCGCGCCAAACCCTTTCTGGCCGATCAGGTCGGCGCCGGTCTGGATGATGTGGTAACGCGTGTCAGTGGATGTCATGGTTGCTATAATAGACCGGTCGTCTACAATGAGTCAAATTCGTATAACCCGAGACATGTTGTCCGGAATAGCCGAATTACCCCTGAACTGTATTGAAGGAGTCTGCCAGTGATCAAATCCCGTGCCGCCGTGGCATTCGCGCCTAACAAGCCGCTGGAAATCGTAGAAGTTGACGTTGAAGCGCCAAAAAAAGGCGAAGTCCTGGTTCGCATCGTTGCGACCGGTGTTTGCCACACCGATGCCTATACCTTGTCCGGCGCCGATTCGGAGGGCATTTTCCCAGCCATTCTGGGCCATGAGGGCGGCGGTATTGTCGAAGCGGTTGGCGAGGGCGTGACGTCTGTAGAAGTCGGTGATCATGTTATTCCGCTGTATACGGCCGAGTGTGGGCAGTGCAAGTTCTGCACGTCCGGGAAAACCAACCTCTGTGGCTCCGTGCGTGAGACCCAGGGTAAAGGTGTGATGCCCGACGGCACCTCCCGCTTCAGCTACAAGGGTGAGCCGGTATATCACTATATGGGCTGCTCCACCTTCTCCGAGTATACGGTGCTGCCGGAAGTCTCGCTGGCAAAAATTCCCAAGGAAGCGCCGCTGGAAAAAGTCTGCTTGCTGGGCTGTGGCGTCACCACCGGTATCGGTGCCGTGCTCAATACTGCCAAGGTGGAAGAAGGCGCCACTGTAGCCATCTTCGGCCTGGGCGGTATCGGCCTGGCGGCGATTATTGGCGCCAAAATGGCCAAGGCCAGCCGCATCATCGCCATTGACATCAACCCGGGTAAATTCGACATCGCCAAGGACCTGGGCGCCACCGATGTGGTCAACCCCAAGGATTACGACAAGCCGATCCAGGAAGTCATTGTGGAAATGACCGACGGCGGGGTGGATTATTCCTTCGAGTGCGTCGGCAACGTCCAGCTGATGCGCTCGGCCCTGGAGTGCTGTCACAAGGGCTGGGGCGAATCCATCATTATCGGGGTGGCCGGTGCCGGTGAGGAAATCAGCACCCGTCCGTTCCAGCTGGTCACGGGCCGAGTCTGGAAAGGCTCTGCGTTCGGCGGGGTGAAAGGCCGCACCGAGCTGCCGGGCTACGTGGAAAAGGCCAAGACCGGAGAGATTCCGCTGGATGTCTTTATCACTCATGACATGAAGCTTGAACAGATCAATGACGCCTTTGACCTGATGCACGAAGGCAAAAGCATCCGTTCGGTGATTCACTTCTGATGTTCCGCTTTCGCTTCCGTATGCGTTATGGTGAATGCGACGCCCAGAGCGTCGTGTTCAACGCCCGGTATGCGACCCTAGCGGGCACCGGTCATAAGTTATCTGGTGCTAAGTTCCCGCAAAGAAACGAAGAAGATCCCTGGCGACGACCGGCCACTCCCGCTCCGCCTGAAATGTGTGACTCATCCCTTCGTAGGATTTGAAATGACCACCCTCGCGTTTCGATTGGGCTCCTCCAGTCGCAAACAAAAGTAAACATTTGAAACCGATTACACCTTTATCTTTTTCGCAACGGCGTCAGTCAATGTTTCCGCCAGAGCGCGCACGCGCCGAGACTGTGATCGCCCCGGAGGAAACATCATCTGAAGAGGGGTCGGCAGCGGGCTGTACTCCTGCAACAGAGGCACCAGCCTCCCGGATTCAATGTCGGGCCCAACTTCCAGTTCTGACTTGAGGGCAATGCCAAGGCCATCAAGCGCCCATCGTCGCACTAAAGAGCCATCATTAACTGTCTTATTGCCGCGCACCGTCACACTCATTGGGCTTTTCTCGGTACCAAAGCGCCACACATTGTCAGGGATCGCTCCGAACCGCATGACCAAGCAGTTATGTCGAATCAGGTCGGCAGGCTCTTGCGGTGCGCCATGTGCAGCAATGTATGCAGGAGATGCGCAGACAATCCGGCGATGGTGTCCAAGGTTTCGGGCCCTCAAGGTGCTGTCTGTCAACGTGCCAAAGCGCAACGCAAGATCGAAACCTTGGCCAACGATGTCCACATATCCGTCGGACAGGTGCAAGTCGACTGAGATCGCGGGATGCTCAGTTGTGAAGGTCGAGATCACATCCGAAACGAAACTGCGGCCCAGACCGATCGGTGCACTGATGCGGATCGGCCCCGACAGTGTCTCGGCCCCGTGGCGGATTCGAGTGTCGAGGTCATCGATCTCGGCCAGCACCTCTTTGGCACCACTCAGCAACGTCCGGCCTTCTTCGGTCAGGCTTAGCGACCGTGTGGTGCGGTTGAAAAGAACAACGCCGTAATGTGCTTCCAGAGCGGCAAGCCGCTCGGAAACCGTGCTTGCAGAAAGGCCCACCTCACGGCCGGCAGCGACAAGACTGCCTTTCTCGGCGATGGTTAGAAAAAGGCGGATGTTATCAATCAACATTAAAAGGAAGTTCCGAATTATCTCTTTTGATCTTATCGATTTATCCGACCATGGCAAACAGTTAAATGACTCGGCCTCTGTCAGGAAATTCCGAAAACCGAAGGCGATCGGGTTACTGGAACAGGGTATCTCCGTAAAAAATAATGTCCGGATTTTCCGGATTATTATTTCGTGTTTCGATCGTTTATCCGGCAATGGAAGGCTTGTACATTTGGTCCATCGAAACCGTCGTCACAAACAGTGGCGTGCCGTGCATCCCAAGCCACTTCTGGAGAACGAAAATGAAAGCTATCGGCTATACCATTAATGGCGCAATTGACCGCGCCAACGCCTTGATCGACCTTGAGATCGAAAAACCCACCGCGACCGGCCATGACATCCTCGTCAAGGTCGAGGCCGTGTCGGTTAACCCGATCGACACGAAAATCCGCCAAAGCCGCGCTGCCGAGGGCGGTACGCCAGTGATCCTCGGTTGGGACGCCGTGGGCGAGGTTGTAGAAATTGGCGACAAGGTTAGCCAGTTCAAAACCGGCGACAAGGTCTGGTATGCGGGTGCGATCAACCGCCCCGGCACCAATGCCGAATACCACCTCGTTGATGCCCGCATCGTCGGCCACGCGCCGAAAAGCATCGAAACGTCCGCAGCTGCCGCCTTGCCCCTGACGACACTGACAGCCCAGGAGATGATCTTTGACCGCCTGAAGGTCACCGATTCCGTGCCGGGTGCCGCGAATGCCATCGTGATCATTGGCGGCGCGGGCGGCGTTGGCTCTATTGCGATACAGCTTCTGCGCGAGCAGACCGATCTGACCATCATTGCAACGGCCTCGCGCCCCGAAACGCAAGAATGGGTCAAGGAGCTGGGCGCGCATTATGTCGTGGACCATTCCAAATCCTTGTCGGAACAGATTGCAGCCCTGAACATCGGCGCGCCAGGGTTCGTATTTTCGACCAACTATTCCGAAACCTACGTGCCGCAGATCGTCGAATTCATTGCGCCTCAGGGTCGGTTTGGCCTGATTGACGATCCTGAAGTGTTTGACATCATGCCATTCAAGGCTAAGGCCGTGTCGATTCATTGGGAGCTGATGTTCACGCGTTCGCTGTTCACCACCGACGACATCGCGCGTCAGGGTGAAATCCTGGATGCCGTCGCTGCTTTGATCGACGCCGCGAAGATTCGTTCGACCGCGACCGAGAGTTTCGGGACGATCAATGCCGAAAACCTCAAGCGCGCCCATGCCCTGATTGAAAGCGGAAAAGCGAAGGGCAAGATCGTTTTAGAGGGTTTCTGAAAGGCAGGTGAGCAGGCTTGATCAGGTCATAAAATTACCTGTGAAAAGCTCAACGGATAACTTGCTGACCAAAGTGGTGAGAGATCAAGGCGCTTGGAGCGTTTGCGTTTTTGGGGTTGGCGGTGACTGCATTGATACTTGCCGCCACGGCAATGCAAAACAGGATGAGCGTATGGCACTGAACGATCTTCTCTGGCGGCGACCGCGCCATTACATGGATGTGGATGATGCACACGACCATGTTCACTGGGTCGAACTGTTCTTCGATCTGATCCATGTTGTCACGATCTTCATTCTGGGGAACTAACTTTCCCACCATCTGGACTGGCCGGGCTTCTGGATTTTCACCGGTCTGTTCCTGGCGATTTTCTACGCCTGGGCAGACAGTTCGGTCTACAACTCGCTGTATATCTCCACGGACATGCCGCATCGCGTGGCGATGGCACTGCAGATCGTGACGATGATGGTGATTGCGGCGGCGATTACAGACGTGGGCGGTAAAGGCTGGGTGTATTTCGCGCTGGGCTACGCGCTGAATCGGGCACTGACGGCCTATTTGTATTGGCGTGCGCGTTGTGTCGACAGCGCGGGTAACGAGTTGGCGCAGGAGCAGGGGCGGAATTTCTTCGTATTGGCCGGGTTGTTCGCGGTGTCGGCTTTTCTACCAAAACCACATGCTTACTGGGTTTTCGGTGCCGGCGTGGTAGCCATTCAGCTGCAGTACATGCTGCCGCGCGTCGGTACTCTGCGTTTCGAGCGCTTCGTGCCGAGTCTTGGCCATATCTCGAAGCGTTTCGGCCTGCTGATGTTGATTCTGCTGGGAGAGGGCTTCTTCAAGCTGGTGCTAACGCTGGCGGATAAGGGCATCTATAAGGTTGGCGCGGGGACGCTTTTCAATGTGACCATGGGCGGTTTGTCTCTCTTCGCGCTGGCCTGGATCTATTTCGACAGCGTCGGCAATGCGAAGCCGAAGAGCCGCCATGTCGATGTACTGGTGGGATACTGGCTGGGACACATCGCGATCCTTTGGAGCGCGGTGGCGATTAGCGTCGCGCTAGCCGGTGAAGTTTATGTCGGTCTGCAGGAGCCTTATCCTGAAGGCTATGGTGCGCTCGGTTCGGTCGGCCTCGCCGTTTTTCTTGCGGCGCTCTGGACGCTGCAGCGGATGGTGGCCAATGACGATGCCAACTGCCACTACCACAGCACTGGTTTGAGGGTGTTCGGTATTTTCATGGCCTTGGTCCTATTGGCCGTTCACCCTTTCGTGCCGTCGATTTTCGGCAACGCTCTTTGGGGGCTGGCGCTGTTCTCACAGATTGTCGTGCCGATTTATCGAGCTGTTAGGTCGATAGGTACTGCTGATGGCCACTAGCTGGCTGTCAATAAATCGAGCGGTGTCATTTACTGAGCACTGTCCAAGCTCCGCTTCTCGGCTCGGGCTTGTAGTGAACAGTACTTATGAACGTTCGCTTTGCGACCTTAACGGCCGAATTATGCTGGTAATCTACGGCCAGAACCGGCCAAAATATTGTCACATTATCAGAGTGAAAACCTGAAAAAGTGTAACTCCGACTCTTTTCAATCTTTTCAGTCACTTATAAGGTTGTTACATGTAACCACAGGACTAATAAAATGGGCGTACCGGTTCATCACATCAAAAATGAGATCCGCCGATACGGCATTCAGGTCTTTTCCTCCAACTACACCTTGTACGGCGACATGAGCCGTCGAGTCATGACAACGCTGGAAACGCTAGCTCCGAGAGTGGACGTCTACTCCATTGATGAGGCGTTTCTGGATCTGGCCGGTATGGGGCGAATTGTTGAGTTGGAAGCGTATGGACGACGAGTGCGGGAGACGGTGCATCGCAACATTGGACTGCCTGTCTGCGTCGGCATCGCTCCGACCCGAACGCTGGCCAAACTGGCCAACTACGCCGCCAAGAAATACCCGGCCACCGGTGGCGTTGTCGATTTAACCGATCCGGCCCGACAGCGCCGATTGATGGCCCGAGTGCCCGTGGATGAAGTGTGGGGTGTTGGTCGCAAGCTGTCCGTGAAACTGTCCGACATGGGTATCGACACCGCACTGAAGTTGGCGGAGGCCGATTTAGCAAAATTGAGGAAGCGGTTTTCTGTGGTGCTGGAGCGCACCGCGCGGGAGTTGAATGGCATCACCTGTCTCCCTTGGGAGGCGGTGCCGGCACCGAAAAAGCAGATCATGTGCTCACGCTCTTTTGGCCGGCCCATTCAAGAGCTGGCGGATCTGGAGGAGGCAGTGGCGCATTATGCGTGCAGGGTGGCCGAAAAGCTCAGGGCAGGGGATCAATATGCCGGCGAGTTGATGGTCTTTATCCGAACGAACCCCTTCAAAGCCGATGCGCCCCAGTATTCGCGCAGTGCCAGCATTCGTTTCATCCAGGCCACTCGGGATTCCCGTATCATTGCCAAAGAAGCACTCACATTGCTCCGAACGCTCTATCGGGAAGGTTTTGATTACGCCAAAGCGGGGGTGATGGTAGGTGACCTAGTCGATAAATCCGGACGTCAGACCGACTTATTCGAAGCCTCTGAATCGACACACCATAGGGATGAGCGCTCCGAGCGTTTGATGGCGGTGATGGATTCGATCAACCGGAAATCTAGGGCATCTCTTTGTATGGCGCGAGAAACCGGCCAAGGTGCTTATGCTATGCGGCGAGAGTATTTGTCGCCGGCGTATACGACGGATTGGTCCCAACTCCCAAACGTGGACTGATAGTTCGTCCGCGGTCCCTGACCTAAACGCGATTAATTGAGCGTTGAACAGGGCCCCCTTGAATACTCGTCAGGATTAGCTGTATCCATGGATACAGCTACTCGGCCGGACGAGCAGTCGATAAAGGGTAGAACCAATGGTATCTTCTCATCTCTGTTTAAAAACTCAAGTCCGCCGCTGTTAAGGATCACACTCCTGATGAGCTATCCCTTACGTCTTTGCATACAGTTTGCAATTCTCTCTCTAGTCACCCTCATGACAGGTTGCGCATCATCCCCGTGGCTTAAAGATGCACTGAATAATCCGGATTACAAAGATGCGGAGATGACGGACGATCAGCTTACCCGTGTCGCCTTTTTCGGCCGTTATTTGGCAGAAGAAAACACGCGAGCAGAAATAGAATCGGCCATCCTTAAGACTGAGTATGTTCGTCAATGGACCACTGCAGAAGAATCCACCAACGCCAGCATGGCGGGCGATGCGATTGCAGGTGAAATATCCTCTGATCTTGGGCTGACGCTTGGCGTAACGACAATGATGCTCGGCATTCTCTCGGGGGACGGGAGCCTGGAATACGTCAGCCAGGCCTTCTTGCCTGCTGAATGGAATGGAAAGACCATCATGAATGCCAAAGAGGCGAAAATTGCGACCAACGCACTGATCCGTGGCAGATTACAGAAGGCCTCAGATCTACTGGGCGCCGAACTTACTTGTGTTCAGGGTTGCGATGAGCGGTCGGATTCGGTCTTCACGATGCAGTTGCCAGTACAAAACCCAAGTTCAAAATTTATTTATTGGCCTTCGAACCTTGTCATTACAGTCGATGTGGGGGGCGCTACTGAGGTGGATCCAGACAGCGTACTACCGCAGCTACTGGGCTTTCCAGTGGCTTGGAAGACAGTACCGGGCAACAGTGCCGAGATTCGAATCTACTCTGAGGGTGAGTACACCGCTGAAGGCGAGTTGAAATACGAGCCCAACCCTGGCAACCGAAAGATCGATCCGATGGTCAAGTACAAGATGGAAGGGACCGCACTCGGCTCAGCGATCATGCGAACCATTTATGATGAGGAGCGCTTGGTTTGGGGAACCCAGGAAGAGGCCCCAGGCATTCTTTTTCTGAATGGGGAAGTGTATGGCTTTGTTGGCAACGGTCGCGCCGACTTCATCAGATACAAAGTGGACATTCCGAGCTTGGAGAGCCTCATAAACTGAATTGGTTAAAAACAGCGATATTTAAAAAGTGATTGGGGGTAAGTCAGTGGGACAAAATCGTGTCCCTTTCTTTCCCTTAAGGTCCGAGGGTGTAAGTTTATCTAACTGAAATTACTGGGTATTCCGCCTCTGGCGTTCTCGACTATAGGGTTCAGCGCTTGGTGCGAACCATGGGCATTCAATCGGTGTATCCACGCCCAAGAACCAGCATTCCGGGCGATGGGCACAAGGTGTATCCGTACCTGCTCAACGGGGTGAAAATCGACCACCCCAATCAGGTCTGGGAACAGATATCAGCTATATTCCGCTGGCCCGGGGCTTCATATACCTCGTTGCCATTATCGACTGGTACAGCCGCAAAGTGTTGTCCTGGCGGGTCTCCAATACCATGGACACAGACTTCTGTATTGATGCCCTGGAGGAGGCCTTACAGCGCCATGGAATTCAATACGGGTCCAGGGGTGTCCAGTTCACCTGTGATGCGTTTACAAGTGTTCTCAAGGAGCATGGCATCCGGATCAGCATGAACAGCAAGGGGATTACCATGAGAACATTTTTGTGGAACAGTGGCGCAGCGTCAAACACGAGTGTGTCTACCTCACTGCCTTCGAAGATGGCCGACACTTGAAGCAGGCGCCCCACCGGTACTTCCGGCATTACAATCACACCCGGTACCACACCCCTTTGATTACTAAACGCCCGATGAGGTGTGCCACGGACAACCCATAGCCTTGGCGCCTGAGCCAGGGAAACAACCGGATCATGGCTTAGGGACACCATCAGGTTGTCCAACTGATTGGGTCCATTTCAGGGGCCCTGTGTCCGGACAACAGAAATTGATCGATTATCCATCACTCACGGACGCAAATGAGCGGTCATGGCTGTCACCCGCGCAGTCTGCGAAGCTTGCTGGGGGACTATGAGAAATCCAAATTAGATCGCCAAGAATGAAGGTAGGGACTGCGCACGGTGTATTGTCGAAGGGCATCATTCCAGTCAGAGGTCAGTCATCACCTAGACTGTTACTCAAGCTGCCAGATCTCAAGTCGGTTGATTGCCTCCCCAGATAATCCCTGGTGAAGCCATCGTCATCTTTTTCTGGAAGACTGCCATTTTTTCGCTTGTAAATTATGTTCCATGCGATCAGCGAAACCGCCACGACAACCCACAGCATCATAAAGCCCATCGAATTTTACTCCGTATAGTTACCAATTGGGGACGGCTGTCTAAAATTTTAAATGTCACTTTCTCTCGACACAAACAAAAAAGGGCACCCCCCGAAGGATTGGCCTATTTTTTCTTGAGAGTGTTTCAATGACACAGGTTGCCTCTTCCGCGTATGGGCCGGTGATATTCATCGGCTGCCGTTCCGCGAAATGAACAACTCTGTAGATGCGTTGGTAATGATCGACCCGACGATACCGCTGCTTCAACAGATCTCTATATTCCTCCCCCCCCTACCCAGACCGAAGGCGGGGTAAATGGACCAATTCAAATTACAGGTACAGTATCCATCAAATGTCAGGTGAACGCATCCTGAAGCAGACAAAAGCAGAGAATAATCGAAACGAGCTGGCAAAAGAGATCGAGCCAATAAAGGGGAGACAGAATCTGGGCGACTCTACTGTTGGAGACTTCAATATCATGTACCAAATCATTTGAGGGAGGCATCGTGCTGGTCGTTATGGGCGCGGTAATCTCAGGCATGTGAACGTGGCCAGGTGACTAAAGTTGGCCTTAAAAGGCTCTCTCAGACTCAACCGATTACAAGTTGATGTGAAAGCGCTTCAGCCGAACTATGCACAGGTTGAGAGTGCATTCAAACCCGGCCATTGAAGTGGAAACTTCTGATGTAGAGCTGATTTCTGAGCCACGTTAATCGTCCTGCGGGCAAATGGGGCTTCGCGTTACTTAAATGGGGAAATTGATGATACTGGTGGTCCAATTCTGGTGAAAAAACATATCGGTAAGTATATGATTTTAAAGGACACGAAACGAGCGCAATGAGCGATAGTTTGCATGAAGATAAATCAATAAGTTATTGATTATAGTATAAAAAATAACTCTAAAGGCGCGGGACTGCAACTCCGTGTACGCCGGTTCGATTCCGACCCGCGCCTCCAATTTTTCCCTTTTAAATCCAGTGCTTTGCAGCATTCCGAATGTTGGCCATTTTTGATGTCGACATCATGGCGACAAAATGTCGATATTCTTTGCTGTTTTGCTCATTCTGGTTTCCTCACGCTATTCCGCCTTTGCCTTTTAGGCCCCTTAATCGCCACTACTGCAAAGTGCTATCCGACTAACGGTGCATTACCTATTAATTGCGTCAGGCCCCGAAATAGGGCAGGGTTGGGGTGACGCTATTGTGGAGTGAGCAGGTGACACAAAAACAACACTTTACCGGCTTTTCTCAGTCTATTTATGAGCTGATAACTCAGCGAGCACCGTTG
>Ga0114985_100071_pt1 | contig 17533 bp, 7 predicted proteins | sample Shrwel1BS1Day9_FD_89592 | JGI IMG/M metagenome (GOLD analysis project Ga0114985, IMG submission 89592) | Subsurface microbial communities from deep shales in Ohio, USA - Utica-3 well 1 S-1-Day9 | ecosystem: Environmental > Aquatic > Deep subsurface > Shale gas/oil reservoir > Produced water/Flow...
TAATGATTCCACAGGAATATAAGAAGGCAGACAAAATCCTTGTTGAAAGAGTAATAATAAATTAATTTTAATATTATATGACAATAAAACCGTCAATTTTGTATATTTGGTGAAAGTATGAATAATAATGATGATATGAATCTGTCTTTTGAACGTTACGACAAGATGGAACTTGTAGATTTTGCTGAAAGGTTAGAAAAATACATTAATGTCGAACATCTTTTTGTTGACGAAAGCTTAGTTATAAGCCTTAACGCCGTTTTTGGCGCTGGCAAGAGTACTTTTCTTGAAATGTGGAAGAATAGAATTAACGATGAGAAAAGTTCTTTTGATAAAAAACCTACTGTAGTTAAAATCAATGCATGGAGAGATGATTATTGTGGAGATCCCTTTATTTCGATTATTTCTTCATTAATAGAAGAGTTAGGGAGTGAAAGTGAAAAAGGTAAAAATTTAAGAAAAGAAATAAAAAAGATAGGCAGACTTAGTTTAAGTATATCCAATCAAATAGTTAATAAAGTTACAGGAGTAGATTTATTTGAAGCTGGGAAATATGCTGAAGAAAAAGATCAAGAAGAAATTACCTTGTCAGACCCTTTTCAAATATATGAACAAAAGAAAAATGCCCTTCATAGAATCAAAGAAATAATAAAAGGTTTTATATCTGACGATAATATGAATATTCTATTCTTTATTGATGAATTGGACCGTTGCAGACCGGATTATGCCATTTCTTACCTTGAAACCATAAAGCACGTTTTTGATATTAAAGGGATTGTATTTATCTTGGCTGTTGATCGTGGTCAGTTAGAGTGTACCGCTAGGGTAGCTTTTGGTCATAAAATGAATTTCCCTGAATATTACAGGAAATTTGTACAAAGAGAGATTTATCTGCCAAATATCTATGGAGAGGCGTATAAAAAACTCACTAAAAAGTACGTCCAGGATTATTTAAAGCAGGAAAATAAACGCTACTGCCTTCAAATTGATCCAGGAAACATACAAAATATTATTGATTTGTTAAATGCTTTTCAACTAACGCCTCGTCAATTACAGGAAGTATTTCGCATATTAAGCCATCTTTTAGAAACAGATGAGAAATATGGTGATAACGTGGAAGAATATTTGTTATATGGAATAATTCTTATGTCTATACTAAAAGTATTACAACTAAACATTTATAATGACCTAGGAAACCAAGGGGCTGAACCTAAAGAAGTAAAGGAATTATTTAGTAGTATGGATAGTAAGCAAGAGGATAGTCGGCGTTGGTTTCGTTTTTGTTTGGCATGCAATGGAATAAAAAACCCCAACGGTGAAAAATATAGTTTAGTATTTAAGGAAGCAGGTTTTATCGGATTTAATGAGGATAACGTTAATAAAGAAGTTAAAGATTATAAAGCAAACTTTTTTCATTTAATGGATGAAGATGAAAACTTATTTAGTTCCATTTATTCGAGTATTGAAGATTTAACAAATTTCGAAAGTTAATACTGGTAACTCTGCAATTGATATATAAAAAACGGCCATTCGACTGGAAATTTATTGTCAGTTAAGTTACAATGTAACTGTTATTTTTTCTCGGGGGAAATTATATGGCTGAAAATCAGAAAGAAAATCTAAAAGACTTAAATTCTCTAATCTATCAGACTCAAAATATCACATATCGTTTGCTTGCAATTATAGGCAGGGACAAGAAAAAGCAAGATAAGATTATTGATTATTTAACAGATAAAGGCTGGCAGGTAGTAGACATTGAAGAAGAGTTTATCAAACTAAAAAAGGAATATGAAAATGAGATAAAAAATGAAGTTGATATGAGATCAAAGCTGAAAGAATGGTTTATGAGTATGCCGGATAAACTTATTCTTTTACATGGTAGCATACTGTACCAAGATGATTTAACCAAGATTTCTCCCATAGAGGCTTTCAAATACAATACACGAGGTAAAAATTCCGTAGTAATGTTTTTGGATGATGAACAGAAGCTTGGCAACAGACTTTATTATGGAGAATTAGGTAATGAAAACCATTACGACAAAGAAATCAGAGATATTAATCTGGTACCCATAGAGGAAATCTCAGATGATTTCGAAAAACACGAAGATACAATCAAAACACCAGATAAAAATCTTGAATATGATGTAGAAGATCTACCTGAAGACGCCATAGGCAGATATTTTAATTTTAAAACGATTAAAGATGTAGTCGATATTGATACTCTTAAAACTGAAGATCGTAAAAAGCAGGTAGTCAGTAGCTATATCTTTTCAGATAAACTGGAGGAACAGGTTTCAGAATTTTTTGATGATTTAATCAAACCTGAACACAAAGCAAGAAACATCATTGGTAATTACGGTAGTGGGAAATCGCATTTGGTGGCAATGCTTACATCGATAGTAGAAAATCCGGAACTATCTGAATTTGTGAACAATGATAAAATTAAAGATCAATTAAAAACATATGACCGTAAATTCTATACGGTGTATTTTGAATTACAGTCAGGACCAGTGGAATTAAGAAGATGGTTTTTTGATAAATGTAAAAGCCAGCTTGCAAAGAAACATGACATACGCATTAAAGAGTTTGATTTAGAGAAAGATTATGATGATAAGAAAAATATTGAATACATAATTGAGAAAATCAAAGAGAATGACTCTTCCGCCGGCTTACTTGTGGCAATAGACGAAATCTCAGACTTTTTGTCCATGAAGAACAAAGAACCCATGAGACAGGACTTACAGTTTTTAAGGGTAATCGGACAGGTAGCCCAGGAAAATGACTTTATGTTTGTTGGTTCGATGCAGGAAGATATATTCAGCAGTTCGATGTTTAAGGAGGCTGCATCTGAGATATACCGGGTCAGAGAAAGATTTCAAAATATAATCATAGTCAAAGAGGATGTAGAAAAAGTAATATCAGAAAGGATAGTTTCCAAAACAAGCGAACAAAAACATCATCTTGAAGAAAAATTCAAACCTTTTTTAAGAAAAATAGATGATGTCGGCAATAATCTTAACAGCTATATAGATCTTTTTCCACTCACACCAACACTGATAGAAATGTTTAATTCCTTACCGTTTTTTGAAAAAAGAGGTGTGATCCAGTTTGCTGTATCTGAAATCAAAAAAAGCTTGGATAAGCCCTTCCCATCACTGCTTACTTTTGAAAAAATTTACGATATCATCTCTATAGATCCTAATAAAAAGAACCTGCAGGAAGTATCAGACTATATCAGGGTTTCTTCCATACTTTTTGATAAAATAAAGAGTACAGTTGATAGAAGATATCAGGAAAATGCCTTAAAAATTATAAAAGGTTTGGTTGTTTTATCTCTGAGGGATACTAATGAAGGTACAACAGCAAAAGAATTGGCAAATAAACTGATGCTTTTACCTCACATGGAAAGTATTACATCGGAAGATTATGTAAGTTTAACAATCAAAAAAATACGTGAAGCTTCCGATGGTCAATATCTCAAAATGCGTGATGACAAATCCACTGGCTATAAATATATCACTCTAGACACGAAACTTGGCATAGACCCAGATGAAAAAATTAAGCAAAAAATTGATAACGTTTCTGATGATGAAATGGAACAGGAACTTTTCAGGCAACTTGAGAGATTGTTAGAATTGGATATTAACCGCTATAAGAATATCCCAGACGTATTTGAGGATGAATGTGAGTGGAAGAGTAAGAAGTCTTTTAGGAAAGGTTACATATTATTCAATAAAAAAGAAAATATTCTGACGCAAAATTTGGAAAAAAGAGATTACGAGATAGTTTTTACTTCACCGTACTGTGATGATAATGTTTCCCCTGTTGCCGATAATCAGCTTCAAATAAAAATCTCAATAAGAAGCGGGGATAATGTACACATCTTGAGAAAAATAGCTGCGATCAGACAGCTTTATAACTTAAACTTCCAAAAGACTATTATGGAAAAGAAATTAGATGAGGAAATAAATGGGCACAGAAAGGATGGTATCCTACATACCGGTTTTGCCCACAGACTGTCCAAGATTATCGTTAACTATGGAAGTTTCATCCTTAATGATGAAAATATAAATATTTCTCATTATTTAACAACAAAAGATGCAGGTCTTTATGAGGCGTTGGAAGAAATAAAAACCAATCTTTTTGATCCGCTGTTTAACAGTAAATATCCATTGCATCCTAAGTACCCTTCTAATCTTTCATCTTTGAACATTGTAAAAACATTGGATAGCCATCTTAACGAACTGCAAAAGGGCAATTTCAACAAACTTCAGCAAAATACTGTACAATTTCTCAGGTCATTAAATCTGCTTGATGAAAATAACTATCCCAGTATTTCAGACTCCCCTGTGGCAGAATTTATAATAAACACTATTAAAGATAAATCTGAACAGGCAGTTAAAATTAATGATGATATTGTCATACCATTATCTGAAGGTGAGTACGGTTTAGAGAAAGAGGTTGTGTACTTTATTCTTTCTTTAACAACCATACTGGGGAAAACCGTTTTGCAGGCAAAAGGTGGTATATCAATAAATATCGATAATATTCAGGATAAGCTGGGTTCATTAAGTACCTTTGAAAATATTCTCTATGTCAAGTTGGAAGAAAATCAGTCTTATGAAACCGCCATATCAATTTTAAATGCTTTTGGATTAAATGGAAGCGAAATATTAAATGGTAAAACAAGAACGTATGCCTTTAAAGAATACAAGGGAAAAGTCGCAGAAGTATTAAACAGTATCAAAAATATCCATGAAATTTATGACAAATTACAAAACAGATTTGATTCATATATTAATCTTGAAGAGGTCAGCAATGAAATAGAGTCAATCAACGAAATAAAATGGGAAGAGTTCGATCTGGCTAATGTAAATCAATTCTATAAATTAAAACTTTATGAAAGAAACATATCAAAAGTAAAAAGTCTGATTAAGAAAACAGAAAAAGTCGAAAATGCACTGAATGAATATTTGGAGATAAAGCCCGATATCGAATATATTCATAAGTCTAAAGATTCGATTGAAAGGAATAAACATAGAATTACAAACACACAAAAAGTAGATAGAATTATGGATTTATATGATAATATTATCAGTGAGTGCGGTGATTTTTCGTCATTTAAAAAAAGAGTGGCAAGAAATTCACTTAAGGATAAAATCAGCCAGTTTAAATCAATCATAAAAAAAATCTATTATCGGATCTAAAGTTGCTTGGAAATCCCTAATTTACCTTTTATCCAATGAAACTTTTCAAAATTTAATTTATTGAGGAGAGTTAAGTTTATCAACGATGTAGAATTTAATCAGCTGACCTCAAAAGTATTCGAAGTGGTAGAGTTTGAATGTAAAGATCGAGGACTTTTTATGAACTGGAATCATATATATTTTGTCAGAATGCATTTCCGAAAGACAAAATCAATTAATCATCAATATTGTCGGAGATAAATAATATTGGAGACGGGCTGTAAAATTTTCAGCAACAATATGAAAGAATATGTAAAAGCATATCAGAGAATATAGAGATTATCGTCGGTGATAATGTAACCGACTTAAAGTTTGTTGGCAAACATTCAATGACTTAAAAACCATTATTCAATATCTCAAAAATAACACCCATTGAACTGGAAATTATTAAACAATTAAGTTACAATAATAAAAGATTTTTAATTATTCTGTAGGAGAAGGGATGGCTTACGATGGTGACTTGCTTGGTGGTGCTTTACTCCTGTGGGAGACTAAAGAGATAGCATCACTGCTAATAAAAAATCCAACCAAAGAAGAATTCAAGAGGGCTGTTGAAGTGGACAATATACTTCAGAAGCGTTCTATATCGTCTGCCAAAAGAAACGCCGGCGCAGCCAGAAAACGATTGGAGTTGCTTGGTAAAGACTTTATAGAAGCCCTTGTGTCAGCTGATACTGAACTCTCTACCCAGATTTGCATGGCGGGGACAATAAAAAGGAACAAACTGCTTCTGGGGGATTTTATGTTAAATGTTATGTCCGATTATTACATCCTGCATAAAATAAAAATAAAGAAATACACATGGGAAACTTATGTAAAGGAACTGCAGAGTGATTATCCCGAAGATCTTAATTTTTCACAAGCCTCCCTTACAAAAATGAGAAATGTTGTATTTAATATACTGTCTCAGGCGGGTTATATAGATAATCCAAGAAACGGGACGTTGCAGAAAGTTTTTGTCAGAGAAGAGTTAAAAGATTTGTTACATAAAAATCAGGAGAAGTATGTATTAAAATGCATGGAAGTGGCAAAATGAACAACGAACTTCAAAGAGAACTCGATAAAATTCCATCTATCATATCCTCGCCGAAATTTCTCGAAAACAGAGGTTTGGGTAATGACATAGGTTTTTATATATTTGATTATCCCCCTGAACATGAACTGCAGGTAAGGTATTTTGTTTCAAACATGGTCAAAGTCCTTAGCAGTAAAATGAATATAGAACATATCAACCTTTTCGAAAAAATAATAGAATATCTGGAAAGCCGTAATATAAAGGAAGCAACGTTTGATATGCAAAAATCCGAGGGCAATAAATCAGTCCTTAAGGCATTGGAAGCGCCGTTAAACCCTAAAAAATTTGTCAGTAATATAATTGATGAGAATCAAAGTTGTGATCTGATGATTTTTACAGGTATTGGCAGTGCATGGCCGGTAATCCGTGCCCATAATATACTAAATAATTTACAGCCTATTGTTGGCGATACTCCTGTAATCATGTTTTATCCGGGCAAATATGATACAAAATCCCTGAGACTGTTTAACAAAATGGAATCCGAGGGATATTACAGGGCTTTTAAACTAATAGTCTAAAGAATCAGGAGGTTTTTGTGAAAATAAAAGAGATGTTCCAGAAAGATATAAATCGTCCAATAAACGGAGTGGTTAAGGCGGATCAGGATGATGAAGCCACAATTTTTCAGGAACTTGATGAGTACGTTATTACAAAAGAACTTGATAAACACTTTCGCACTTTTTTCGACAGCTATGTCAAAGATCCTCTGGATGCTGTCAAAACTAACAATATAGGGGTCTGGGTTTCCGGTTTCTTCGGTTCAGGTAAGTCGCATTTTATTAAAATTCTCTCTTATATACTGGAGAACAGAACAGTTAAGAACCATGACGGCGAAGAAAAAGATGCCCTGGATTTTTTTAATGAAGATAAAGTAAAGGATGCATTTTTAAGGACTAATATCGAGAAATCGGCAAAAACACCAACGGATGTTATTTTATTTAATATAGACAGTAAAAACACTAATCAGGAAGAAGTTGACTCAATCAGTAATGTATTTTTAAAAGTTTTTAACGAGTTAAGAGGATTTAGCCCCCACTATCAGCATGTGGCTTATTTGGAAAAGACTTTATTTGATAAAGGCAAATATCAGGAATTTAAAGATAATTTCTACGAGTTAAACGGAAAAAATTGGGAGGAAGAAAGAGATAAATTCTACTTTATATACAATGATGTTGTTCGCAGCATGGTGCAAACATTAGAAATTGACGAGTTTGCAGCAAAAGATTGGATTAAAAACGCTGAAAGTGATTTTCAGCAAATGTTTAATATTGAAAATTTTGCCAGGTGGGTCAAAGAGTATTTGGACAGCAAATCGCCTGATCAGAGGATTGTATTTCTTGTGGATGAGGCGGGTCAGTTTATCGGTCAGGATACTCACCGCATGTTGAGTCTGCAGACAATTGCAGAAAATTTCGGTACAATCTGCGAAGGCAGGGCTTGGATTGTAGTAACCTCACAAGAGGAGATTGATTCTGTGGTTAGTGGTTTGGAAGGATCAAGACGTTATGATTTTTCCAAAATCCAGGATCGTTTTCGGACACGTATTTCCCTTTCCGGATCTAATACTGATGAGGTTATACAGGCAAGGCTTTTAAGTAAAAAAGAGGAAGCGGTTAACGTCCTTGAGAATTTATTCAAGGCAAAAGGGGATATAATACAAAATCAGGTTTCATTTGATGATACCGGCGCCGTTATTAAAAACTTTGTAGATGAAAAAAGTTTTGTTGATGTATACCCTTTCATACCCTACCAGTTCAATCTTATACAGAAAATATTTGAATCAATCAGAAAAGCTGGCGCCACAGGATCGCATCTCAGTCATGGTGAACGTTCCATGCTTGATGCTTTTCAAAGTGCGGCAAAGCAGAGTTGTGAAAAGGACGAGGGTATACTTGTACCCCTGTATGATTTTTACCCAACTATAGAAAACTTTATAGATACACCTGTAAAAAGGGCTATAGACAAGACAAATGAAGATGACTACTTGGATGACTTTGATTCTAAGCTATTAAAAGCCTTATTTTTAATCAGATACATTGACACTATAAAAGGTACAGTTGAAAATCTTTCAACACTGTGTCTATCTGAAATCGATCAGGACAAAATAGCATTGAAACAAAAAATCACAAACTCTCTTCAAAAGCTTGAGAGACAAAATTATGTCACAAGAATCGGTGATATTTACAAATTTCTGACTAAAGCGGAACAGGATGTCACAAGGGGTATCAGAGAGATAACAATAAGCAGCCCCGAAGAAAACCAAGTATTGTCGTCTAAGATTTTCGGTGATGTTTTAGGCGGAAAATCAAAATACAGGTATCCGCATAACCGTAAAGACTATGATGTGCTTCGTATACTGGATGGCAATTTTATTGATTCACCATCATCTTACGACTTGAGAATGGAAATTATAACCCAGAGTAATGATAACTACTCAGTATACACAAAGACTCACTGTATGGGTGAAAGTCTAAAAGATGGCGGAATGATAATAATCAAATTCCCTGAAGATAGAGAACTTTTTGATGACATAAACACTTACCTTAAAACGGACAGCTATGTAAAAAGATATGGCAATGAAAATGATCCTGAATATCAAAAAATACTGTTGGAAAAAAGAAACGAGAATCGTTCAAGGGAAGAAAGAATAAAGCAGGGGCTTGAAAAGCTGTTCTTAGATGCTGAATTTTATGCATTCAATGCTGACTTGGATCCTAAAAGCAGCACTCCCGGTGGCATTTTTGATGAGTTATGTGCATTTCTACTGGAAAATACATACAACAAACTGACATATATCACTCACACGTATGATAATCCTTTGGAAGAAATGTCCAAAATATTAAATGTGGATGATTTGACACAAATGGGATTGGACATAGAAAGTCATCCCAATTCCCTTGCTATAAAGGAAATCGATGATTTTATCAGGATTAGATCAAGTGAAATTGGAAATATAATAGTGCAGGATTTGATTGATAAATTTAGCAAGTCTCCTTTCGGCTGGCGTGACGGTGAAATACTTGTATGCCTTGCAATACTTAAGGTTGCCGGAAAAATAACGTTTTCCAGTACAGTTAGCAAAAGCAATCTAAACAGTAAAGAAGCAGTGGAGTACCTATCTAAAACCAATAAAAGGAAAGAGATTTCCGTTGTGAAAAAGAAGCAGACGGAAGAAAAGATGCTTCAGGAAGCACAAAATATTTCAATGGAAATATTCGGGGAAAGGGGACCTTCCACAGAAAAAGAGTTGTATGAATTTTTAAAAGATAAAGTTGAGAATATAAGAGACAATCTTAATAGGTACAAGCAGATAGCTGAAACAGGTAATTATCCGGGACTAAATGAAATAAAATCCGGAATAGATCTTATTAACAGATTACTCAGAGATGATGAAAGCTATGATTTCTTTAAGTTATTTACCGAAAAAAAAGAAACATGCATGGATATGGAAGAAAACTACCAGGATCTTCAGGGGTTCTATGAAAATCAGATTGCAGTTTGGCAAAGACTGCAATCTGCACTATCCAGATTTAATATGAGTAGGGTTCATCTTGATAACGATAATGAAGCCAGAGAAGCCCTCCAAAAGATGGAAAGCATTATCAATGACTCTGCCCCCTATTCTAAAATCAAGGATATTGAATCATTAATAAATACTGTGGAAAATAGACATCAGGTAATACTTAGTGATATGAGGGAGAAAGCTATAAGCATTGTGGACAGCAAACTGGATATGCTTCGAGAGGATGTGGATGATTTTGGTTTAAATAACGACGAAAGTAATAGAGTAATGAGACCCCTTCAACAACTAAAAGAAAGGATATCTTCAGAAATTAGCACAGCCAATATAGCATCACTGCAGATGGAAATTGATAAAACATATGAAAATAGCTATTTGGAAGCAGAGGAAATCTACAATAAAAACAACTATGTTCAAGCTACACCCGAAAGTACACCGGTAAAAGATTCGAGAGAAGATGTCAGTATCACAAAATATTTTCCTCCTGCTATGAAATTTTTAAATGATGAAGATGATCTCGATGATTTTATATCTTCATTAAGAAGAAGATTATTGGAAGACATACATAATAATAAACGGATAAGGCTAAGGTAGTCAAAGTGATAACCAATACACCAGAGTTATGGAAGCAGGACTTAAGTCCTGCAATATGTGGGATTCGATTTAATAACAGATGTTTTTTTGTGCGGGGTTGAAGCCCGACTTCCAATAAATGTGAATAAATATACAGTGGACATTTTTGCTATACTTAGGAAAAGCAGATTTTTTTATAAATATAAAATGAGATTACTTCGGGACTTTGTCCCTCGTAATGACCCCTTTTTTTCGGTCATTGCGAACGGAGTGAAGCAATCTCTTATACGGGGTATGAGATCGCCACGGGCTGGACGCCCTCGCGATGACGTTTAGGGTCATGGCGGGGCTAAAGCCCCACTTTCTCTGATTCTACCCCTAAACAGGGAGAGAAAAAGTGCAGTATATTTCAAAGGTGGATTTATGGATACAAGACATGTAAAAGCCTACGCACCGAAAGCCAGAAAACAGTTCCTCAAAGCTGTGAAAAACAGACTTGAGAAGCTTGGCATCACTGAATCTGAAATCCTCCCATGCCGCATAGAGGGCGAAACCGCCCGTATAAACGGAACAGTTGTTACCGCAAGGGAAGGACATCTTAGAAAAAAAATTGTCGAACACATAAAAAACACCAGCTATAATCAGGTTCTGGAAAACGCAGCTTATACATGGTTTAACAGATTTGCAGCCATAAGATTTCTGGAAGTAAACAGCTTCCTCAGTCACGGAAGGAGAGTATTATCCCACCCGGACAGAAGCAGAAGCTTTCAGATTTTAGAAGAAGCAATAGATATTGACCTAACATACCTTGATAAAGAAAAGGTCAGAGAACTCAAATTAGACGGTACACGTGATGAAGAATTATATAAGGAACTGATCCTTGCACAGTGTAAAGAACTCAGCAAAACAATGCCGTTTTTATTCGAGATGTTGGATGATGAGACAGAAATCTTACTGCCGGAAAACCTTACGTCCACCAATTCCATAATCCATTCTTTAGTTGAAGATATTCCTGAAGAAGAATGGTACAATGTGGAAATTATCGGTTGGCTTTACCAGTTTTATATCAGTGAAAAGAAAGATGAAGTTATTGGTAAAGTGGTAAAATCCGAAGATATCCCCGCAGCTACACAGTTGTTCACCCCAAACTGGATTGTTAAATATATGGTGCAAAATTCTGTCGGTAGACAGTGGATGCTTGCCAATCCCGACTCCTGTCTGAAAGATAAAATGGATTATTATATAGAACCGGATGAAGAAAATGATACTTCTAATCTAACCGTTGATGCAAACTTATCACCTGAAAATATAAAAGTATTGGATCCGGCGTGTGGCAGCGGGCATATACTGGTTGAAGCTTATGATATTTTAAAAGAAATTTATAAAGAGAAAGGATACATTAACAGGGATATTCCTGAGTTAATAATAAAGAACAATCTTTACGGGCTTGATATTGATGACAGGGCTTCTCAGATGGCAGGTTTCGCCGTAATGACAAAAGCCCGAAAGGATGACAGGCGTATCTTATCAAAGGATATACGTCCCAATATTTATTCCATAAAAGAGTCCAATGGTCTTGATATTAATGATATCGCTGCATCGGTAATCGGGTCTGCCGGTTATATTGAAAAGGGGGATCATCGTCCGTTTATTTTCAGTGAAGGTGACACAGTGGAAGAAATCCACTCAAGTGGTGTGTCAAAGGATGATATAGTCAATCTACTGCTTTTGTTTCAGGATGCCAAAACATACGGTTCTTTGATAAGTATCCCTTCAGATATTTCAAATAAATTATCCGCTATCAGCCGGATGATCGAGGATATAAAAAACAGCACTGTTCAATGGCATAATCACGAACAGGCTGATATTTTACTCCCCTTTGTAAATCAGGCACAGATTCTGTCTGCCAAATATGATGCTGTCATCGCAAATCCGCCTTATATGGGTAATAAAGGCATGAATGCAGAACTGAAAACATTCGCAAAAAACAAATTCCCAAACAGCAAGTCAGATCTATTTGCCATGTTTATGGAAAGAGGCTTGGACATGACCAAGCCTGATAAATATATGGCTATGGTTACAATGCAAAGCTGGATGTTTCTCAGCAGCTATGAAAAAATGAGAGAAAATTTAATTACAAATCATTCTATTATGACATTAGCACACCTTGATAACATGGTTATGGGTATTGCTTTTGGAACTTCTGCTACAATATTTCGTAAAAATCCTCCTGATGAAAATACAAGTGCTGTTTATTTCAAAATTAATCTTGATGACTTAGATGATAGTAGAAAAATAAAGATGTTAAATACAAATACAACTAAAAGGGGAAAAGGGCTTTTTAAGCCTGAAAATCGGCATACAGCGAAGCAGGATGATTTCAAAAAGATCCCTGGCAGCCCTATAGCCTATTGGGTAAGTAAAACATTTTTCAAAAAATTTCAAGAAGGGACCCCTCTGGCAAAATATACAGTACCTAAACAAGGTTTAGCAACTGGTAAAAATGATAAATTTTTAAGATATTGGTACGAAGTTGATTTAAATAAAATCAGCTTATTTAATGTGAATAAAACTTATCTAAAATGGTATCCATGTAATAAAGGTGGTAATTTTAGAAGATGGTATGGTAATAATTTTTTTATTATAAACTGGCAAAATAGTGGTTACGAAATAAAAAGTTTTCCTGGATCTGTTATCAGAAACGAAAAATATTTTTTCATGGAAGGGATAACTTGGTCGACAATTAACAGTAAGTTAGCTATGAGATACACTCCAAAAGGCTTCATCTTTGAAACAAAAGGTTCTATGTGTTTTGAAATGAAAAAAGACTCTTTAGAATATTCTTTAGCAATACTTAATAGTAAGGTAGGAGAGTATATCATTCAGACTATATCTCCTACTATGGATTACCATGAAGGTTACTTATCTAAAATACCCATAATTGAAAAGAGTAAGTCAAAAATTAAACAAAATGTTTCAAATCTTTTAAAAATTTCTAAAAAAGATTGGGATTCTTTTGAAATATCTTGGAATTTCGAAATTTCACCAGTTTTACAGTATGGTTATAAGGAAAGATTTGTTGAAAAGTCATATAATAATTGGTATAAAATTAATGTTTCAACAATAAAGGAAACTAAAGAGTTAGAGGAAGAAAACAACCAAATTTTTCTTAAATCCTACGAACTGCAATGTCATTTAACTCCTGAAGTTAATTATAAAGAAATTAGTTTAAATATAAATCCACATTTTAGGTATAATTCAAAAAAAACATATGAAGAATATGAATCTCTTTTTTTAAGTGATAGTATAAAAGAACTTATATCATACGCTATAGGCTGCATGATGGGGCGTTACAGTCTTGATGAGAAAGGTTTGATTTATGCACACAGCGGTAATGAGGGGTTTGACCACAATAAATATCAGACATTCCCTGCGGATGATGACGGTATCATACCCCTGACAGATGTGGACTGGTTTGACGATGATGCCACAAACAGATTTGCGGAATTCATTAAAACAGTATGGGGAGAAGAGACATTAAAAGAAAATTTAAGATTTATCGCTGAGAGTCTCGGGCAGAAAAGAAATGAAACCCCTCTCGATGCAATCCGCAGATATATGTCGTATGAATTTTTCAAAGATCATGTCAGAAGATATAAAAAGCGGCCAATATACTGGCTTTTCTCCAGTGGAAAGGAGAAAGCTTTCGAGGCACTGGTGTATCTGCACAGATATAATGAAGCCACTCTGGCACGTATGAGAAGTACATACGTAAATCCTCTGCAGAGTAAGATGAATGCCTATCTGGAACATTTGAATAACGATATAGAGAATGTGGAATCAGGTGCTAAAAAGCGTAAACTGGAAAAAGAGAAGGAAGCACTGATGAAGAAGATAAAAGAATTAAGAACTTTTGACGAAGAACTGAAACACTATGCTGATATGAGAATAAGTATTGATCTGGATGACGGTGTAAAGGTAAACTATGGGAAGTTCGGCAATCTGCTTGCCGATAGGAAAAATATTACAGGGGAAAAATGAGTCTGCCAATAAACCTTGATGATTTAATTAATACCAGAACAATAGAATCCGAAAGGATTGATTTTAAAAAAGGGTTCAGTGATGAATCCATAATGCATACTATCTGTGCATTTGCCAATGATATTAACAATATCGGAGGCGGATACATCATTATAGGTATAGAAGATAATGGTGATGGTGTGCCGGACTTGCCGCCAAAGGGCCTGGAAAAATCACAAATAGATGCATTTCAAAAGAAAATAATTAGTTTGTGTCATAAAATCGAACCTGAATATTTTCCAGTAATAAGACCGGAAGTTTTTATGGGTAAACACATTCTCGTCCTTTGGGTACCCGGTGGGGACAACAGACCATACAAAGCCCCGGTCACAATAAAAGATAATGCCAATAAAAAATACTTTGTAAGGCACGGTTCAACTACAAAAAGGGCTACAGCTGCGGAAGATAAGCAGCTGATGGAACTGGCATCTAAAATCCCTTTTGATGACAGGATAAATAGATTGGCAAGTATAAAAGACTTCAAACGTTATTATATCGAAGAACATTTACAGGAAACCGGAAGTGAGTTGTACAGCTATGTAGATAAAATGAGTCTTGAGGACTTATGCAAGGAAATGCATATTGTAAAATCGTATGAGGAAAAATTATTCCCTTTGAATGTCGGTATTTTATTCTTTGCTTCCGATCCGCAGAAATTTTTTAGATATGCCACAATAGATGTTGTACAATTTTTTGATGAAAGCGGTGATAAGTTTACAGAGAAGACTTTTACAGGACCTATTCAGTATCAGTTGAAAGAGGCTTTGGAATTTATCAGCAATCAGGTTATTAGGAAAAAAATTGAGAAAGTTGAAAACAAGGCAGAATCTGATGTTTTTTATAATTATCCTTTTGCGGCTGTGGAAGAAGCCCTGGCTAATGCTGTATATCACAGAGGATATGATGAAAACGAACCGATAGAAGTAAGAATCGAAACCGACCGAATTGAAATAACATCTTACCCGGGACCTGTGCCCCCTGTCACGCAAAAGACCCTTAAAAAAGGCAAAATTGTGCCAAGGAGATACAGGAATCGTAGAATAGGTGATTTTTTAAAGGAATTGAGATTGACGGAAGGCAGAGGCACTGGATTACGTAAAATAAGGAAAGCTATGCATGACAATGGGTCTCCGGAAGCTGTTTTCGACACAGATAATCAAACCTATTTTACAACAATTTTACCTACAAACCCTGATTTTCCTAAAGGATTGTTTAAAACAGTTCCCATAATAATGGAATTAGAAGCAGCCATGAAGTCCCAAGTACACAACAAATCTGTCCCAAGATATATGTTTGACAATAAACAGCTTCTGATTTTTTTGTCCCAAGTCTGTCCTAAGTCTGTCCCTAGTGGAAAAGTTGTTTCATTGATATCTTTACTAACAGAAGGCGAAAAAAGCAAAAATGAATTAATGGATAAATTAGGCGAGACTAATAAATATCGATTTACCAAAAATATTCTTACTCCTCTAATGCAAGTTGATATAATTGAATATACTATCCCAGATAAACCAACAAGCAGAGATCAGAAATACAGACTAACAAATAAAATTTTAAATATGATAAAGGAACAAAATGGTTAGAAACGATAAGCTGCAGGAAGCGATATTAAAAAGATTTCATGACGACGGTGGAAGCAGGATAGTATTCTGGTACGATCCTGAACAAAGTTTTGGAAATACTCTTGATGAGTTGGATTTGTCTGACATTAATATCATCAACATGGACGGTGAATCAGCACTTGAAATTAAAGAATTGCTTGAACTGAAAGATCCAGGGAGTCGCTATCTACTGTATTTCCCTTCTGATGAACCTGAACATCAAGACAACTGGCTTTTGGATATACAGCTTTATTCCCGGGTTTTCACAGCAGACAAAGCTTCAATGTATTTCAATGATTTGGGATTAAAGCAGGTCAGCTTGAAATATCACTTGAGAAACAGGCTGAAATTTTTCAACAATAAAAAGCGTAGGGAACCGTTGGAGAAGATAGTAGCACCAATGGATGATGAAACAACAATCGATCTGAAAATGATAAGCGTACTTGTAAACAGCGAATTTCATTCGGTTTACGATATTATCCTTGCACTTGCTGATATTATATCAAAAGACGATATTTCTTACGAAGCTGAGTCCGGCATCATAGATGAAATTAACAAATACGGATTAAGTGAGACACTAACTGCTGAGATTAGGAATAATTTCGGATATCACAGAGATGATAAATTTAACATGACATATTTTCTGAATTTTATAAAATCCCTTATGATTTCAGGATTTTGTGAGAACCTTACTGAAAATGAGGCTAAATGGGCTAAAGGTCTAATTTTGCCCAGAGGAACCGGGATATCGACAGCAAGGTCATTTTTGTCGAAGTGGAGGGACAGTCAGAAATATTGCAAAGCCTATGATGAATTTTCCGATTTTGTGGCAGATTTAATTGAGATTGAAGATAAACTGAATGATATTGATTATGCAAAATTAATAGATGTAGAGACATTTAAACATGTTGATAAATACATTATTAAAAATATTGCAGCTGAACTTACAAAATTAACCTCACCGGAACAGAGAACAGATTTCAATAATGTCATAAAATCCCGAATCAGCAAATATTGGGCTGTAAAAGAGGACAGTGTTTATAACCGGTCTTATCAGGCATTAACTGCGTCTTTGAATTTGCTTGAACTGAAAGATAGATATATTAATGGTTTCGGATTTAAATCTGCTGATGATTTTATAAAAGGGTATGTAAGCGATATACATAAATTTGATTATTGGTATAGAAAGTACCATAGTTTCGAGAAACCACCGGGGTTTAAACAGCTAAACATCAAGATAGAGGAATTATATTCGGAATGGTTTTTTAACAAACTCGGTGATGAGTGGAATGATATAATCAGAAAAAATGATTTGATAAAAAAATGGTATTTAAAACAAATAATCAGTCAGCATAACTTTTTTGATACATACATTTCAAAATACTATAATTCTAAACAAAATAAGAGAGTAGTTGTAATAATCAGTGACGCATTCAGA